>MDTD01064947.1_pt1 | contig 10312 bp, 12 predicted proteins | sample 811221 | NCBI WGS metagenome assembly MDTD01 (sample SAMN05326646, study PRJNA326480) | marine metagenome | isolation source: seawater | place: Pacific Ocean: South West | collected 2011
CCCATCTGTATATTTGCCTGAGAGTTTTGCTCCTTCGGCGAGAACTTAATCTCTTTCCAGAGTTAATATGTTACGGTCCTTTTGCCTGAGAGATTCCTGGGCAGTTGCTCCTTCGGCGCTACAAATATGTAGTCTCTCCCGTAAACAAACAATTTAATTCACCTGGCAAGGATGTCAATGAGAAATACTTTTTTTGTTTTTATTTAAAAGTGAGTAAAATTGAAGTAATACTGCTGACAAAATAATTGCTCCACCTAATAAACCATAAATTGAAGGTCTTTCACTTACAAATAAAAATGCCCATATAGGTCCAAGAACTGACTCTGATAACATTATAATTCCAACCATTGCAGATGGTGTTGTTCGGGCCCCTATCGTTATAAAAATAAAACCAAAGCCAACTTGAAAAAAACCTGCCAAAAATCCTAAAAAAATATCATGCGGAGATATCAAAATCTTTGTTGATAATAAATATCCAATTAAACAAGAACTTAACCCAGCAATAAATTGTGCCGGAACCATATCCACAGTTGGAAATTTTCTAATAATCATAATTAATACAGCAAAAGTTATTGGCATTGTGAAAGCTGCTAAATTTCCAGATAATTCTCCTGGGGTTAACGAGTTTCCAATCATTAAAATCACTCCAGTCAATGCTAAGATTATAGAAAATAAAGTTAATGAAGAAATTTTTTCTTTTAAAAAAAAATATCCAAATATAGCTAAAAAAATTATTTGAAGAGAGATGATGAAATTAGTGTTTGCTACAGTAGTATTATACATTGCATATACATAGCCACAAAAACCAAACGATAATACTATTCCTCCTATAAAACCTTGAAATCCTGAGTCATGAAAAGCTTTAAAAGTTTTTTCTTTATAGCTAATAATTAAAAAAGTAAGTACTGTTAAAGAAAAAAATAAAGACCTCCAAAATAAAATCTGCCATAACGTTGCTCCTTCAAAAGATTTTACTATTAATCCACCTGTACTCAAACTTAAAGCTCCTAAAAAGATTAATAGAGGTCCTGGCAAATTTTTTACAATTTTCATTTTATTTGTGAAATCAAATTCTGAGTTTCCATCTCATACAACTTAAATAAAGTTTCTGCATCCTTTAATTCAATATTTGAAAATTTTATTTTTGAACCTGACGGGATTTGAACCAACTTATCATAATCAGCACTGATTATTACTCCAATTTTAGGATAACCTCCAATTGTACCGTGATCTGATAGCATAATAATTGGATTACCATCAGGAGGCACTTGCACAACTCCTTTCATCAAACCTTCAGATGTAATATTAGGATCTTTAATATTTTCGATTGTTAATCCCTCCAGCCTCATTCCCATACGATCAGATAATTTTGAAACTTTAAAACTCTTCTCAAAAAAATTTTTTTTTCCTTGGTCTGAAAAATAATCAAAATTAGTTCCTTTAATTACTCTAATCTGTTCTATTTTTGTATTTATATAATTTAATTTAAGATTACTTAAATCTTTATTTATTCTTGAAATGTTTATTTTTTGATTTGTTTTTAATCTTTTCCCTTTATTTGCGCCTATAATTGCTTTTGTATTAGTTGAACAACTCCTCCATTGATACTCTAAATCAAATTCTCCACTAATAGCAAGATAGCCATAAACAGATTTATTAGTTGATAAGATATCTAATTCATCACCACTTTCTAAAGTAAAACAATTATAACATTCACCTTTAATATGATTTTGATTTTTCTTTATTTTAAAATTCACATCACCTGTAATAACAGCGCTTATTTTTTCTCCAAAGTATTTTAACAATGGTCCTTGGTAGGCAAATTCTATAACTTGCATATTAATTTCATTTCCTGCAATTTTATTAGCTAATAAAAAATTTCTGTTATCCATTGCGCCACTAATTGGAATTCCGATATGGTTAAGATTTTTTCGACCACTATCTTGAAAAGTAGAATTGATTCCAGATCTAATAATATGTAAATAATTTTTATCCATAAATTTTTTTGTATTCATCGATTGTTATTCTTTCAAATACAACTGTATCTCCAGGACTTATTAAATTAGGTTTATTCTCTTTAGAACTATCAAAAATATTAAATGGTGTATTACCAATAATATTCCAACCTCCTGGACTTTCTGAGCTATAAATATTTGTAAATTGTTCTGTAATGCCAATAGATCCTTTAGGCACTTTTACTCTTGGTGTTTCAAGACGTTTCAATCTAATTTTTTCATCTAAATCTCCTAAAAAAGGCATTCCAGCAATAAAACCTGTCATGTAGCAAAAATATTCATTATTAAAAAAGTTTTCATAAATTTTTTCACGGTCTAATTTTAATTTTTCACTTAATCTTTTTATATCTAGTGAAAAATTTTCTTCACAACAAACAGGTATCTTTATTTTTTCTTTGGATAAATTTTCAAATAAATCTATTTCAACATTTTCGATTTTATTTTTAAGACTTTTGTAATCGGTTTTATTAAGATCAAATGATATAATCAACTTATTATAAGATGGTGTTAAATTATTTATGCCATCAATTTTTGTCTTCTGAAGACTTTTAAAGTACTTTATTACCATTGAGTTGGTATCTTTATTTACCTCTTTACCAAAGTCACAATATAATCCTGCGTCACCAAGATTTGATATATTTTTAATCATGCCATGTTATACTTAACTATTATGAGTATTGAAATTAATATAAACTGTGATTTAGGTGAAAAATCAAAACATCATTCAAATAAAAACGACCCAGATTTATTAGAAATAGTAAATTCAGCTAATGTTGCTTGTGGTTATCATGCAGGAGATGAGGAAACAATGAGTCAGGTAATAGAAATTTCAAAAAAAAATGGTGTAAGCATTGGTGCTCATCCATCATTTAACGATCCTGAAAACTTTGGAAGAGAGAGAATAAATTTATCTTCTTCTGAAATAAAAAAATTGATTATTGATCAATATGAAATTCTACAAAAAATTGCAACAAATTATGGTGAAAATGTTACACACATAAAACCCCATGGTGCATTAAATAATATGGCATGTGAAGATATTGAATTATCTAATATACTTGCAAAAACAATTAAAGAAATAAACAAAGAGATAATTTATTTAGTACCAACAGGGTCTAAAATGGAAATAGCAGCAAAAAAACAAGATATGAGAATAGCTTGTGAAATATTTGCAGATAGAAATTATGAAGATGATGGAAATTTAGTTTCAAGAAAAAAATCCAATGCCCTAATTACTGATCCAAATGAAGCAAAAAGACACGTTTTAACCATGATTAAAAATCAGGCACTTAATTGTCACAGTGGAAAAAAAATTCCTTGTGAAATAGACTCTATATGTATACATGGCGATAATATAAGTTCATTAAATACGGCTAAATCGTTAAAAAAACATTTACTAGATAATGGACTTTTGCTTAAACCTTTAAATAAAATGGAGAAATTTTTATAATGTCAAATAAAATAATTTTAATAATATTTTTTATCTTTTCTTTTTCTTCAAATTCATTTTCCGCAGGTTCAAGTGGTGGGGACTCCTCCTCAACTAAAACAGATTACGATAAAGCTGTAACATTTGTTAAATCAGCAAAAAAATTTGAAAAAAAAGGTAAATTAGAAAAAGCAAAAAAAAACTATTCTAAAGCTCAACAACTTTTACTTAAGTATAATAAAAAAAAGCCAAATAATCCTGATACGTTAAATTATCTTGGATTTACAACAAGAAAACTTGGTGATTATGAAAATGGTGAAAAATATTATCTTCAAGGGTTAGCTATAGACCCAAACCATATCGGTATAAATGAATATCTTGGAGAATTATACGTTGCCACTAAAAGACATAATTTGGCTGTCCAAAGATTAGAGGTTCTGAAAAATTGTAATTGTAAAGAATATGATGATCTTAAGGATATAATTGAAGGAAAAAAAGTTTCAAAATATTAATTTATATTTTGAACCATTTTTTCTGGCATCCAAAGAGCAATTTCAGGGAATATAACTACTAATATTACCGCAACTACCATTAACAAAAATAATGGGAAAGCACTTTTAGCGATAAAACCCATGTCTTTATTTGCCATACCTTGTAGTACAAATAGATTAAATCCAACAGGTGGGGTTATCTGAGCCATTTCTACAACGATTACTAAAAAAATTCCAAACCATATCATGTCAAATCCAGCTTGCCTTATCATTGGTTCAATTATTGCCATAGTGAGAACTACAGCTGAAATACCGTCTAAAAACATTCCTAAAATTATATAAAAAATCATTAGGACAAATATTAAAACATAAGGAGAAAGACTCATATTATTTATCCAGATTGCTAAATTCCTCGGCAAGCCAGTAAAGCCCATAGCCAGAGATAAAAATGTTGATCCAGCTAAAATAAAAGCAATCATACAAGAAGTTTTAGTGGCTCCAAGTAATGACTCCTTAAAATTCTTATAATTAAGACTTTTTTGAAAAAAAGAGAGTATCAATGCTCCAATAACACCTAGAGCAGCAGCCTCAGTTGCAGTTGCAATTCCAGCATAAATAGATCCAATAACTCCTATAATTAAAAAAATAACAGGTAATAATTGTCTAGATCTTTTAAGTTTTTCGATGAAACTATACTCATCATCTAATTTAGGCATTTCATTTTTATGGATTAAAGACCAAAAAATTACATATGACATAAATATAATAGCAATCATTATTCCTGGTATAATTCCGGCAATAAATAGTTTAGCAATAGACTCCTGAACTGTTACTCCATAAATAATTAAGATAATTGATGGTGGAATTAGAAGACCTAAAGTACCTGATCCAGCTAAAGTGCCAAGTAAAATTTTTTCTGGGTAATTTCTTTTACGCAGCTCAGGGATAGACATTTTACCGACTGTAGCAACCGTCGCTGCAGATGAACCTGAAATTGCCGCAAAAAGAGCACATCCTACCACGTTTACATGAACTAAACCGCCAGGTAGTTTTTGCATCCAAGGTGATAATCCTTTAAATAAGTTTTCAGACAGTTGGGTTCTAAACAGTATTTCTCCCATCCACACAAACAATGGTAAGGCTGTTAGTGTCCACGACGAAGAAGTTCCCCATATAGTAGTTGCCATAGCGTCACCAACTGGTCTTGAGGTAAAAATCATCATACCTAATGCTGAAACACCAATCATGCTTATGGCTACCCAAATGCCAGAGCCAAGAAAAAATAGTAAGATGCTTATAAAAAAAATTATCAAAAAAATTTCAGTCATTTTTACAAATTATCTTTTTTATAAATTGATGTAATATACATACGAAAAATAAAGAAGATCCTAAAGCTACACTAGTCTGAGGAATCCAAATTAAGATCTCATCGGCTCCTTCACTGCGTTCTTTAAATTGAAATGAAATAATAAGCATCTTAATAAAATAAAAAGCTAAATATCCGGAAAAAAAACTTGTTATTAAAAAACACCAAATTTCCAAAAAATATCTATTTATACCTTTTGCTTTTTCTAAAAATAGAGTTATTCTGATATGACCCCCCTCAACAAAAGTATAGGCTAAAGCAAAAAAAGATGCGGATGCCATACAGTAACCTGAATATTCCGCTAATCCTCTTATATAAAAATTAAAAATTCTTGAACTTATTCCAATAAGAATAAAAATTGCTACCATTATTAAAAAAAAAGCAGCTATGAAACCAGAAATCTTATAGGTTTTATTTAAACTTTTATCTAATAAGTTTAACATGATAAGTAAAAGGCTATCTTAAATAAGTAAGATAGCCTTTTATAAAAGATTAATATTTGAATGCTGATAATACAGATGCACCTCTTGAGCCAGCTTTAGATGTCCATTCTTTTGCCATGGTCGCTCCAACTTTTTCAAAATGTGACCTTAGAGTAGAATTTACTTTACCGACAACCATACCTGCAGCAGCTAAAGCCTTCTTATCCGCAACATTTCCTTGTTTCGATAACTGCCAACCTTTTCTCTCAGCTAGAGCAGCTTCTTTCATTACAAGTTCCTGTGTTTCTTTATCTAGGCTATTCCAAGACTTTTTATTTACAATTACCATATTTTTAGGAAACCAAGCAGCAATATCATAAAAATATTTCACACCATTTTCCCAAATCTTTTTATTTTTACCTGTTGTAGGAGACGTGATCATACTTTCAACTGCACCTGTTGAAAATGCTTGGCTTATTTCCGCAGCCTCTATTTTTGTAGGGGCCATACCTGTCAATTCTGCAATTCTAATTGTAGCAGAGTTGTAAGCTCTAAATTTTAAACCTTTTAAATCAGAAACAGAATTTATTTCTTTTTTGCTGTACAAACCTTGAGCTGGCCAAGGAACTGCATATAAAAAAATAAGTCCTTTAGAATCTAAACTCTTAACAATTTCAGGTTTTGAAGCCTTATATAACTTCATCGCATCTGAATAAGATGTTGCAAGAAAGGGTTGTGAATCTACCTCAAGTAAAGGATCTTCTTTACCTAAGGCGGACATAAATCTTTCACCAATTTGAGCCTGTCCTGTTCTCACTGCTCTAAATATTTCTCCCCCTTTAAACAAAGATCCTCCTGGATGAGTGACAATAGTTAGTTTTCCACCACTCTTTTTTGAAACATTGTTAGCAAATTCAGTAGCGTTTGCAGAATGAAAGTTTCCAGCTCCATAAGCAAGCGCCATGTCCCATTTTTCTGCAATAGCAATATTAATTGACAAAATCAATGATGCTAAAACAGTGAATAAATATTTTATTAATTTCATTAATCCTCCATTTTTTTTTAAATCATTTCATTATGTATTCTAATTTTAATCAATAAAAAAATTTACTACTTTTAATTGAATTATCTATTTTTTTAATTAAAATATTATTATTTTGTTAGAAGAAACACTCATATTAGTTCAAATTATATTTATTGATATAATTCTTGCTGCTGACAACGCTATAATCATAGGTCTGATTGCTGCAAATTTTGTACCAAAAAATAGAAGACAGATAATTCTTTGGGGCGTTGCTGGAGCTCTAGTGTTTAAAATAATCTTTGCCTTATTTGCTACTTATTTATTTAAGTTTTATTTCATAAAGATTATAGGAGGGTTATTATTAATCTGGATTGTTAATGACTTAAGAAAAGATTTATTTGAAATAAAAAAAATTAAGTCACCTACAAAAAAATCAAAAGAACCTTCTTTTATAAGAAGTATATACAAAGTTCTTTTTGCAGATATTACTATAAGTTTTGATAATGTAATTGGTGTTGTTGGTGCATCAAAGGGACATTTTGGTTTTATGATATTTGGTTTAGTACTATCTGTAATTCTAACTGGAGCACTTGCGACAGTATTGGCAAATTATATTCAAAAACACCTTTGGATCGCTTATATTGGTTTAGGTTTTATTCTATTGGTAGCCATTCAATTAGTAATTGGAGGTTTGGTAGACCTGGATATCTTGTCAATAAATGAAAACTTTAAAAAATATTTTTAATAAGAATATTTTTTTGTTGGATACTTTTGTGATTTAACTTCTTTTTTAAACCTTAGAACTGAAGAATTAATTATTTTTTTTATATTAACATATTTTTTTACAAATCTAATCTTTGCATTGGTCAAACCTAATATATCATCCGTAACCAAGACTTGACCATCACAATAAACAGAGGCTCCAATTCCAATAGTTGGTATTTTTATAGAACTAGAAATTTCTTTTGAGATATTGCCATATATGCACTCTAAAACTATTCCAAAAGCACCACTCTTCTCTAACGCTTTTGCATCTTTAAATAATCTGTTTTTTTCTTTTTCAGATTTTCCAACTGATTTGAATTTTCCTTTCATGGTTTGAGGAGTAACTCCAATATGACCTAAAACTGGAATCTTATTTTTCACCAAATGATTAACTATATTTTTAACTCTTGTTCCCCCTTCTATCTTAACTGCATCACATTTAGTTTCTTTAATTGCTCTCTTTGAATTTTTTAAAGCTTCTTTTTTATTTCTGTATGTGTTGTATGGAAGATCAATTACTAAAAGGCTTTTTTTAACTCCCATTCTAACACTTTTTGTATGATCTAACATCATTCTAAGATCTACTTTTCTAGTAGTATCAAAATTATAAAGTACTGAGCCCAGTGAATCTCCAACCAAGACTATATCCACATGCTTATCTAATATCTCAGCTATATTTTTTGAATAAGCAGTAAGACAAACAATCTTTGATTTATTTTTTTTTTTAATAATTTTTTTTATTTTATTAATCATTATTCTAGTTCTATTGTACTTGGCGGTTTTGATGTTATATCGTAAACTACCCTATTGATACCTTTTATATTATTAATTATCTTATTTGAGACAAACTGCATAAAACTTTTAGAAAAATTATAAGTATCAGCCGTCATTCCATCCTCTGATGTTATTGCTCTTAATAAACATATATATTCATAAGTTCTATTATCACCCATTACACCAACAGTTTTTACTGGAAGTAAAGCAGCATATGCTTGCCATATCTTAGCGTATAGATTTTGTTCCTTTAGTGTATTAATAAAAATATAATCAGCATCTTTCAAAATTTTTATTTTATCTTTTGTTATTTCCCCAGGCATCCTTATTGCTAAACCTGGTCCTGGGAAAGGGTGTCTTAACACGATTTCCTTTGATAATTTAAGTTCTAATCCTAGTTTTCTTACCTCATCTTTAAATAGTAATCTTAAAGGTTCTATCAACTTTAATTTCATCTTTTTTGGTAGACCACCAACATTATGATGAGATTTTATTTTTGAAGTTTGACTTCCAGTAACTGACTTGCTCTCAATTAAATCTGGATAAAGAGTTCCTTGAGCTAAGTATTTTACGTTTTTTATCTTTTTAGCGTAGTTTTCAAAAATTTTAATAAATAAATTTCCTATTATCTTTCTTTTTTTTTCTGGGTCTGAAATTCTTTTAAGTTTATTTAGAAATAAATTTTTCGCATCCACATAAATTATATTGATTTTAAATTTTTCTTTAAATGTTTTAATAACCTGTTTTTCCTCATTTTTTCTTAATAGACCATTATTGACAAAAACACAGGTTAGTTGGTTGCCAATCGCGTTATGCAACAATTTTGCAACAACACTACTATCAACACCTCCAGATAATGCACAAATTACTTTTGAATTTCCAACTTCATTTTTTATATTTCTAATTAGCAGTTTTTTCTGATTTTTTGATAACCAGTTTTTCTTCATCTCACATATAGAAAAAACAAAATTTTTTAAAATTATTTTCCCTTTTTTGGTGTGGGTTACCTCTGGATGAAATTGAATTCCATAAAAGTTTTTTGATAAATTTTCTACAATAGAAAATTTAGATGTTTCAGTTTTTGCAATCACTTTAAATCCTTTAGCTAACTTTGTTACCTCATCAGCATGACTCATCCAGACATTATTTGATCCATCTTTATTAAAAAAGTTTTTGGTTAACTTACTTTTATTTAATCTTCTCAATTTTGCTAAACCAAATTCTCTATTTTTAGCTTTTTTGACCTTTCCACCTAATTCTTTTGATATGACTTGATGACCAAAACAAATTCCTAAAATTGGTTTTTTCCATTTAAAAATTTTATTGTTAAACTTTACTTTTTTTGATTGATAAACATTTAAAGGTCCGCCTGATAAAATTATTCCTTTAATTTGTGAGTTTTCAAATTTTGAATTTAATTTTTTATGACTAATGATCTCCGAAAAAACTCCTAATTCTCTTATCCTTCTTGCTATAAGTTGTGTAAACTGAGATCCAAAATCTATTATTAAGATTTTGTTTAAGTTTTGATCAAGACTCATTATTAATTGGTTCTAAATTTGAAAGCTTTTCTAAGATATCTTTGTTTTCATCACACAATTTTTTACATACCTTTTCAAATGTTTTTGATAATTTTTTTACTTTAGAATAATTTGATTTTTCTAAAGCTATTTTGATAGACATTAAAATTGCTTCTTCATTATCTGGCTCGATTAATAAAGTTGTCTCTAGGTTTTTTTCTTCATTAATTTGATCCTCTTCTATATTATAAATTTTAGCTAAATATAAATAAGAATTTGAGTCTTTTGGATTAAAAACAATACTTCTTTCAAACATAAATCGCGCGTCTTCATACTTTTTATTTTTGTAAAACTCTAAACCCTTATTAAAGAAATTTTCACTTGCTAATGCATTACTAAAAATTATTTTTATAAAAAAAAAGAGGAATAAAAATTTTTTAAGTTTATTCATTAATATTTACTTTCATTTTTAATTATATCTACATTATGAACCATGCTCTCATAAA
>MDTD01135497.1_pt1 | contig 10311 bp, 9 predicted proteins | sample 811221 | NCBI WGS metagenome assembly MDTD01 (sample SAMN05326646, study PRJNA326480) | marine metagenome | isolation source: seawater | place: Pacific Ocean: South West | collected 2011
CCTGGATAATTTTCAACATCAGTTGTTATAGTTAATTGACCTCCAGGTTGATTACCTTCAAATACAATAGGTTTTAAATCTGCTCTAGCTGCATAAATAGCTGAAGTTAAACCTGCAGGTCCTGATCCAATTATAATTAAATTATGCTTCATATCAATCTCTAATTAAATAAACTTATTAAGTATATCTACAATTTGATTTTCAGGTACATTACCAACTAGTTGATCTTGAGGTTCACCAGCGTTAAATACAAGTAAATTAGGTATGCCTCTTACATTGTATTTAGCTGCTATATCTCTTTCATTATCTACATTAACCTTACCCACAACAACTTTACCATCAAAATCCTTGGCAATTTTATCAATTGTTGGCATAAGCATTTTACAAGGACCACACCATTCAGCCCAAAAATCAACTAATACTGGAACCGATGAATTAATAACTTTTTCATCAAAATTATCACTTGTTATTTCTAAAATATGATCACTCATTATAAACCTCTCAATTAATTGTTTTTACCTAAAAATAAAGTATTAATTTATTAATAACTTTATGTTTTTATAAACGTTTTTTTAATCAAAAAACTGCCAGGTGACTTGTAGCTTAGAAAAAAATGGAATTGATTGGTATGAATTTGAAAAAGAAAACAGTGTATTAAGATTTGATGGGTTTATAAAATGATAGCTTAACTTAAATTGATTTAGTATAAGCCCTAGCTCAATGTTAACCAAGCTGACATTCTTATCTAAAAATTGACCATTTGTGTCACCATAATCATTCCAAATGAAATATGAATCTTGATTTGAATTAAAATCAATAAAATTTGAATTGTTAATTTTAGAAAATATTCCATTTAAACCAATAAAAGGACTAAACCTTTTATTATAAAATTTAGGAGCAAAAAAGATTGAATAATTAAAGTAGTAATCTATAGGTGTATAGTAGTTACTATTGTAAAAAGAACTTTTAACATCAGCAATTATATTCTTTTTGTGATAGCTAAAAGATGAATTCAAACCAAAAATTTCCCCCTCTTTTTGTAAAGTCTGTTGATTTATATCACGTATATCATTAAAAAAAGATGTTAAATAAAAAGGTTCAAAACTTAATCTGAAATCATGAATATTAAAATTGATGTCTAAACTATTAATCTCAGATATATTTAGTTGTGAATATTTTGTAATATAACTGTTTGTAAATCGTTTAACTCTTAATGACAAGTCTTTGGAGTAGTTATAAAAAAAATCAAAATTTACATTTGGTGATTTAAGCTTTAAGTCATAATTGATAAGATCTTCATCAAAAGTACTTTGAGATAGATATAAAGATAAAATTAAATTAATTTTTTTTAGTTTTAAACTTGAAGATAACAAATATTCTTTAGTACTGGATTTTATATTTTCAGAGCCATTTGATTCAGTTAAATTTTCTAATGAATTTAACTTATTGTGGTATTTAAATGAAAAATCTATGTTAGAGACTAAGGAGTAATTTGTTGAAATATTACTCCAATTACAAAACCTGTCAGATTCTAAATTATTATAAAAAATTCCTCTTCCATTTTGGAATGATTTATTAAAAATAAAACTAAACTTATTATTGTAATCTATATCAAATGTGATTCCACCAAAAAAATCTTCTGAATTTCTTGTGAAAGAACCTGAAGGTACTAATGGAATAATTGCTTTTTCTTTATGATACATCATAGTTGAGTTTACTGCTAATTCAAGATTATTCTGATAGGATTGTTTTTTTGATAAACTAAAAAAATAGTTTTGCAAAGGGTCGCTATTTGAATTGATTGATTGTAAACCGTCATACTTTTTTAATTGTGCAACAAAAATTGTTTTCAAAGTACTATCTATAATATTATCAATGAATATAACATTTTCATTAAAGGCATAATCTCCTCTACTATGTTCAAATGCTGTTGAAGATATTGTGTCATTAAAAAAATTATTTATTAATGGAGATATCATATAACTTCCAACTGGCCCTATTAGAGAACCATCTATCATAATATCATAAAAATTTATATCCTCAAGATTATTTGGATTGTAACTATTTATAGCAAATGATGTATTATAACTAGGATCAAAAACAAAATAATTGTAGTCAAAAGTAGGCTCATAAAAATTTGCTATATCTATTTCATGATTTTTTGTAATTGAAATTGAAATTAAGAAACAAAATAAAAAAATATTTAAAAAATATTTATTCATTATTTTGCTGATTAAGAGAAATTGATTTTTCTAAATTATATATATTTGATACAATCATAGCTTTATAATTTTCAAAATAATTAGAATCTGAATCATATAAAATAATATCGGTTAACTCAATCAAATGTTCTTTAGATAAAGATTTATCTTTTTTGAAATGATTTTTAATGATATCTCTACTTAAAATAAAACAATTTTCCCTTTTTGAAACATCAGAAAAAGAAAATGTTATGTTGTATTTATATTGCTTAACCCTACCAATATACTTTAATAAAATTGCAGATACAATAATATCCTTGTCCTTCAAATTTTTATTGTTGTAAATCAGTTTAGCAATTCTAAGAGCATTGTAAATTTTTAAAATTAAACTACCTCTTTGACCATAGTTTGAATAGGTTAAAAGATCTGGATAGTTTTTAATTTGATCTTCATAATGACAATAAATATTCTTTACAAAATCCTTGTATGGATTATTTAGTTTTGAGATTTCTTTTAAAATATTTTTATAAATGACATCAGACGAAGTTGATATTGAAGGCAGAATACTTTTCTCATCAAATCCATACTTGGCATACTGAGCAGGATTAAGCTGATTAATATTTAAAATTTCAAGAAAAAGATTTTTCCTATAATTTTTAACTATACCCTTAACTGCAACTAAATCACCTTCTTCAAACATTTGTTCATAAAATTCGCAAAACTTCCAAATTTTACCATTTATTTGACCGGTCTTATCTCTTAATTGAATGTCTATAAAATAATCACCATTTTTAGTAAGTTTTTTTTCTTTAAAAATGGATTGATAGAAACCATAAATATCTTGGCCCAAAGAAAATTGATCAATTGTTTGAATTTTTATCATTTTTTAATTGGTTTAACAAAAAGTTGATGAATATGTTTAATGATTTCATATCCATGCTCTTTTGCAATTTTCTCCTGCATCATTTCAATTTCATCACTTACAAATTCAATAATCTTTCCTGATTCTACACAAATCATGTGGTCATGATGAGGGTCATCAATTTTACCCTCATACCTTATTCTGCCATCACCAATATCCATTTTCCTTATCAATTCATACTTAACCAAAATATCTAGTGTTCTATATACCGTAGCCCTTGAAACATTAATATCTTTTTTTGTTAATGAATGTAATATTTCTTCACATTCTCTATGTTTTTTTCCGTATAAAACATCTTCAAAAATTGCTAATCTTTGATTTGTAAATTTTAAATTTTCTTGTTTTAGTGCTTCAATAAACTTTTCTTTATATCTATCTTTTTTGGACATTTTATTTCCTTCTTATTGGTTATATACTATCTTAAGATTAGCATATTTTGCAATTAATTTTTTTTTGATATTTCCATTAAATACTACTGATAGTTTTGATTCACCACCAACTCCCTCAACATCAAATATTTTACCTCTTCCAAACAACGAATGTTCAACTATTTGTCCTCTTTTAAAACTTAAATCTTTTGCTATAGGTTTAGTAGAAATAAAATTATTGTTTGTTTTTAAATATTCAATATTATTTTCAGGAAGTTCATTTATAAATCTTGACACTGTCATAGGTGTAACTTCCGCACCAAACCTTCTTCTTAATCTAGAGTAAGATAAATATAGCTTATTCATTGCTCTAGTTGCACCGACATAAAATAATCTACGCTCTTCTTCCAATTCATCATTTTGTTCTAAATACTGAGATATTGGAAATAAACCTTCTTCTAAACCAGCTATAAATACAATAGGAAATTCTAAACCTTTAGAACTGTGAATAGTCATCAATGTAACTTGTTCATTTTTATCATTCCATTTATCAATGTCAGTAAGCAGTGAAACTTCTTCCAAAAATGTAATTAAACTAGCACTTTCTTTTTCATTGTCATAATCCATCATACCATTTACAAGTTCTTCAATATTTTGCCATCTCTCATTAGATTCTGAAGTATTTTGTTTTTCATAATGTTCTTTTATTCTAAACTCTTCAATCACATCATTAATTATATTTACAATATTATAATCATTCTTCTTATCATTAAAATTTTTAATTTTAGCTTTGAATTGTTTTATAGTCTTTTTTTGAGCTTCTCCAATTTTAACTAAATCAATGTTATCAAGCATATCAAATAGTGAAACATTTTTTTCTTTTGACATTGAAATTATTTTGTCTATTGAAGTTTTTCCAATCCCTCTTGCAGGAAAATTTAATATTCTTAGTAGACTTACATTATCTGATGGATTAGAAATGATCTTCAAATAAGCAAGCATGTCCTTAATTTCTTTTCTCTCATAAAATTTTACACCACCAATAATGTGATAAGGCACACCAGCTCTTCTTAATTTATCTTCAATAATTCTACTTTGCGCATTGGTTCTATATAAAATAACAAAATCATTTAAACTGCAATTTAATTCAGATTTGTTTGTCTTAATTAAACTTAATATTTGATCTGCCTCCATTGCATCATTCATATTTTCTACAATTTGTATTGGTTCACCAACTTGATTATCTGTCCATATCCTCTTATCAGCTCTTGTTGTGTTTTTTGAAATTACATGATATGCAGCATCTAAGATATTTTGAGTAGAACGATAGTTTTGTTCAAGTTTAAAAATTTTAGATTCTCCAAATGCTTGAGAAAAATTTAAGATATTAGATATATCAGCACCACGCCATCCATAAATAGATTGATCATCATCACCAACAACACATATTTCTCTATGATTAATTCCAAGAGAATGAATAAGTTCAAATTGAGGTTTATTAGTATCTTGATATTCATCTACTAAAATATATCCATATTTTTGTTGATATTTTTCCAAAACAGGTGGGTATTTTTTAAAAAGCTCTAAAGGCTTCAGTAATAAATCGTCAAAATCTAATGCAGAATTTTTTGTTAATTGGTTTTGATATAAAGCATAGACCTCTGCAACCTTTTTTGATAAAAAGTCATTTGCTAAAATTTCTGCTTGCTCGTAAGAAACTAAACTATTTTTCAATTGACTAATGTGATTTTTAAATGTCTTTGGCTCAAACTGTTTAACATCTAGGCCTAAATCTTTTATACAATCTTTAATTACTGAAACGCTATCTGGCTGGTCATAAATAATAAAACTATTTGACATACCTAAATGATGTATTTCTTTTCTTAAAAGCTGAGCAGATATTGAATGAAATGTGCCAATAGAGATTGATGAAATATCAAAATCAAGTAATTTTTGAACCCTAGACTTCATTTCTTGAGCAGCCTTATTAGTAAAAGTAACAGCTAATATTTTATCTGGCGGCAAACCTTGCTCTTGAATAAGATATGCAATTTTATAGGTTAATACTCTGGTTTTGCCACTACCAGCTCCTGCAAATATTAAATTTGGTTGACCAATACTTTTTACAGCTTCAAGCTGTTTATCATTTAAATTATTTAAATCCATTTTCCCTTATATGCCTTAAATATTTTTTCCTTGCTATTTCGTGACCTTTGAAAGAATCATTAAAAACATGTTTTCCATAATTATCAGGATCTTTTACAAAATACAAATAATTTGTTGAAAGAGGTTCTAAAGCTGCTTTTATTGCATCTAAACCTGGATTATTTATAGGGCCAGGTGGTAATCCCTTATTTTTATATGTATTATAACTACTCTTAATTTCCAAATCTTTATTTCGAAGTCTTCGATTTTTACCAGGTATAATGTATTGTATAGTAGCATTTGCATCCAAGTTCATATTTTTATTTAATCTATTATAAAATACTGATGAAATTGTTTTCATTTCATCATTACCCATTGATTCCCCTTGAATTATTGAAGCAAGGGTGATTAATTCATGGATTGATAAATTAGTATTTATATTAAAATTAACTTTACTTATTTTACTTTTAAATTCTTCTACCATCATTTCAATTATTTCTAATTCGGTTTGATTTTCTGATATAAAATATGTTTCAGGAAATAGGTAGCCTTCTAAACTTTCAGGATTTCCTAAATGAAATTTATTAATTAAATCCTCATTTATACATAAATCATTAAATTTTATTGAGTCAATTATGTTATTTAAATGTAATTTTCTAGATATATCCTTATACTCCCATCCTTCAGGTATTGTTATTTTAATATAATCATGACCAGAGGAAGTGATAAGCTCTAATAATTCTTTTAAATTATTCACTTCATATATAGAATAATTACCTGGTTTAATTGATTTATCTAAAAATAATAATTTTGATGCAATTAAGAACAAATTATTATCATCTATAATCCCTTGATTGGCTAATTTTATTGAAACATCATAAGCACTTTCATTCTTTTTTATTTCAAAATCACAAATAATACAAGTTATTGATGTATATAGAATAGATAAATACAATAAAATTCCTGACAAAACTGGTATAGTTAATGAAAGGATTGTTAATATATAATTTTTACTGTCTGAATTCATATCTTTGTAATAAGATAAATTTAAGCATTGATTAATAATAATACTTGGATTAATTATTAATAATAATTTAACTTTTCAAGCCTAATTAGTTAACTTATATTTATAATATGAATTGGCCATTTAATAAAACTAATTACATGATTTTTGGAATAGGAATTTGTAGCATCATTCTTGGTTATATAGTCATTGCTACTAATTCAGTTGATAGCTATTTAAGTACAAAAATAGGTCCAATGATTTTATTTTTAGGATATTGTTTAATAATACCTTATTCTATAATATACAATAGAAAGAAAAAATAAATTTGGGGTGGTAGTTCAATTTGGTTAGAGCACCTGCCTGTCACGCAGGAAGTTGCGGGTTCAAGTCCCGTCCATCCCGCTCTCAAAACCCTTGCAAATGCAAGGGTTTTTTTTTATTATTTGATTATATATTTTTATAAATAAGGGGTAAAATGAAAAAAATACTTACAATAATACTATTAACATTTGCTTTTAGTCAGAGCGAAGAAATTAAATGGAAAACATATGGAGTCGGGTTTGATTTTCATATGCTTCCATCTCAAGCTTTAATGCTATCAGCAGGAGAAGCCGCTGGAGGATTACTTGGAGTTTATTTTCCATTTATTTCAGAAGGTGGTTATTTACTAGAACCGAATATTACCTATGCAAATACTTATGAAGAAAGAGATTATGAAGATAATGAAGGTTGGCTTGAAGATAACTCAACCTCATCGACAATTTGGTCTCTAACTTTAGGTATTTTTAAAACATGGAGATCAGAAAATATAAATAGATATGCAGGTGTCAGAGTGGGTAAAATGTGGTTGGAAACAGATAGAGATCCAGGTGCTGAAAATGATGTAGAATCTGATGCATTAATGTGGGGACCAGTTCTAGGAGCTGAATGGTTTATCAATGAAAATTTTAGTTTCGGTGGAGAGGCTATGTTTACAAAAATATCTTCTGAAGAAGAAAGTGATATTTCAGACGATTATAGATACACTGATACTAATCAAATTAATATGATTATACCAAAATTCATTGTTAGATATTATTTTTAATATGAAAATACTTACTAAAAAAACCTGATTTATAATCAGGTTTTTTTATATTCGTTTAAAAAACTTTAGTAATTCCAACACCAAAAACATTTGATTTATTTTTTGGTAAATTATATCTTGGATTAATATCTTGGATTGGTATCCCTATGTTATCTAGATATTCAAATTCATAAAACAAATATGCATCAAAATATTTAAAGGATTGTCTGTAATCAATTTTAAATTCAATTTTGTACTCTGGGACATGAAAAGGATTATCTAATAATTCATCATAAAAATCACTAAGCTCAATACTTTCAATAACACCATGACGTTCATAATTAAGATAACATATCATATCTCTAATTTCAGATATATATCCAAAGTATAACATTAAATCGTCAGCATCTGCACCAATATGAGCTGTAAATCTTCTTCCTTCAAATTTATTGTAATCATAAATTTCTTTATCAAACCAATTTGAATTTCCTGTTCTATTAGAAAATTTTCCTTTGATTAAATTAGTATACTCAAAACCAAACAATAAATTATCATTATTGAATAAATTATATTTTCTAAATCCAATCATACTTGCACCGCTATGGTCTGGGTGTTGAAAAAAATCATATTTATCCCACCTATGATCATTCCATCCATATTCAAAAAATATAATGAATTTATTTCTTTTAGATATTGATCTTACAAAAATAGATAAGGTTTGGTCTACATCATCCTGAGCATAGATATTATTATTTTGTTTTGTTAATGTTTTCTTAAATAAAGATTGAAATGGTAAAGCCATGCTATCATATATGGATAAATTTTCTATTGAAGCATCACTGCTACTAAGAAACGATCTGTAAAAACCAAATGTTGTCACCATTGATCCATAATAGGTTATATCGGCAGCAAAACCAGTATAATAGGGTTCATATATATTTTTATCTAACTTTGAAAAAACATATTTAAAATTATATCCAAAATTATTGATTCGTTTAGTAGTATTGGTACCTAAATAAAAATAATTAAATCCTGTTGTATTGTTTGATATATGTAGTGAGTTATGTATACCAGGCCCCCACCATAAATTTGTATTTGAAAAACCTATACCAAAATCATTTTTATGTACAATTAACTGACTTTCCCTCAGACCAGAACTAATAAAAGGATTTTCATTATGAACTCTATTATTATTTAATGCCAAAAATATAGGGTCTGTATGCTCTTGTGGTTGACCTTCCCTATTTAAAATTGGATTAAAATTTAAATTTTCACTTACAAAGAAATAAGGCTCAATTGAAAAATATAGAAAATCATTAAAAAAGTCATAATGAATTGATTTAAAATAATTACTCCCTTTTCCAATCCATTTATTTGAAGTGTTTTCTAAATTTGGAGCATTATCATTATAATAGTACCATGAGTTATAAAACAAATTAGATTTAGAGCTATTTTTATTTGAAAATGATGGTCTTAAAGATAAGCTGTTATCAAAAAAAGCACTTTCAAACTGTTGTTTTTCATAATCAAATAAATAGAATGGGTCTGCTTGAAAATACAACGTAGAGCATATCAAAAAATTAAAAAGTAAACATATATTAAGAATGAATTTCACGCCTAAATTTAAAAATATATTATTAATTATCTAAAACTAAAATATATTAAAGTAATACTTTATGTGATTATCATATTTACTATAAATACAATATCTTGAATATTAATTTGAGTATCATTATTAATATCTGCATTTGAATTATATTCACCATTTAAAATCATATCAATTATGATGATGACATCTAAAATATTTACAGTTGAATCATCATTTAAATCACCAAGAATATTAAATCCATAATTATCTGAATAATCAAATATTGCATTTTCAATATCGATAACAGCATTGTAATTTGAAATATTCGATAGCACGATTACGCCAACACCTGTATTATTAGACATAAACATATCAGTAATCACACCTAAATCACCTCCATTATGACCAAACAAATATCTTAAATTTTGAAGCTTATAGTACCACATATAAGCTTGCTGATTATTTATATTTTCAAATGGTATAGTCTTCATCAAATTGACTGTCTCTTCGTCTAATATGCTTGTACCTTGATATGAACCACCATTACTAAATAGTATCAAAAATTTAGCTAAATCTTTTGCTGAAGTTCTTAGCTGTCCAGAAGGATAATCTGCATATCCATAATGACCTATAGGATTATATATTGCATCTCCACTACCAGTTCCACCTTCGCCACAAGTTTGCTCATAATCAAAACAACAATCACCATAATCAATACAAGCTTGATCGCATTGGCATGGGTTTGAACCATTAAACACACCACAACCAATATCATAACAATTATCACCAGAACCGTTATCTAAATTATATGGCATCGCAATATTGTTTATATCTAGCTCATTTAAAAACCACCTACTATCCATATCCAGTGGTTCAAATATATTTTGATTACAATACTGATTAAATGGTATACCACTTATAGCTTCCACTAAAAGCCCCACTAAAGCTGCTCCATTATTACTATATGAAAAAGAAGTTCCTGGTTGATTATTAGTATAATTAAGATTAGAATTGTAGA
>MDTD01169166.1_pt1 | contig 10311 bp, 14 predicted proteins | sample 811221 | NCBI WGS metagenome assembly MDTD01 (sample SAMN05326646, study PRJNA326480) | marine metagenome | isolation source: seawater | place: Pacific Ocean: South West | collected 2011
ATGACTAATGAAGAAATACAAAAAATTATAGACGAGAACAAAGTAGTTCTGTTTATGAAAGGATCAAAAGACTTTCCACAATGTGGCTTCTCAGGATTAGTTTGTAAGATATTAAACAAAGCTGGTGCTGAGTTTAAAGATGTAAATGTTCTTGATGATGCTAATGGTAATTTAAGAGAAGAAATAAAAGCTTTCAGTGATTGGCCAACTATACCACAACTTTATATTAACAAAGAGTTTGTTGGTGGTGCTGACATTGTTAGAGAAATGTATGGTGATGGTTCACTACAAGATATGTTAAAATGAGAAAGTTAAACGATTTTGATATTGAGGCAAAGACATCAGGCGGTGCAGTTTTTGAACTTGGAGTAAAAACTTCAAAGCACGATAAAGCTGTTAGAAGATTAGCACAACCATTAATGGACAAGTATTGGAAAGATACAGGACAAAGTGTTACTACACTTCATAGAGTTTATAAAGTGGCAGAGTATCTTCATTCAAGAGCCAAGAGGCACAAATAAAAGAAAGTGAAATTAAGTATGTGGCAATATGAACCAAAACGTATAGCAATTACTGGGCATACTGATGGCATAGGTAAAGCAATATATGAAGGTTTAGATAATCAATTAGTAGGTTTTAGTAGAAGTAATGGCTATGATATCACAAACGTATTTCATAGACAAGAAATAATTAAAAAATCAAAAGACTGTGATATCTTTATTAATAATGCACACAAAAAATTTGCACAGGTTAGTATGTTAAATGAAATATATCAAGAGTGGCAATTCAAAGACAAGCTAATCATAAACATTGGTACTGATGCTGTACCACAAACAGCTTGGCAGGTTGTTCATAGAATGTATCCTGTTGAGAAAGCCGCTGTACATTCGGCAGTAGAAATAATACAAAACGATCCTGAAGGAAGAAAAGTTAAAGTAACTAATCTTGCATTAGGACACGTTGATACAGAATTCAATAAGGATCACAAAGGTCCTAAACTATCATACAAGACTATAATTGAAACAATAGAATGGATTGCAAATCAGCCTAGTGAAATTAAATCTCTTGTATTGAGCCCATTTAGAACAGAGGAGTAGAAATTGTTAATATTCACACCCTTAGATATACCGCCAATACCTAACAAACAAAAGATTATTGATAACTTTGTTGGTGCAGAAAAATACGTATGGTGGAAAGAAGAAACATTATTAGGTATGAAAGACTTTAGTCAACAGCTAGGTGAGATGAAGGCTTGGAACGACATAGCAAAACAAAAGTATCCAGAGCTGTTGCATTGGATTGATACATACTTTCCATTTGAATATAAATTTTATGTGAGACTAGCTAGATCAACTGGCAATGTAAAAGCACACGTTGATGGAAACAAAACAGAAGCACCTTACAAACATCATATGACAATCACTCAAACTATGCTAGATCATCAATTAGCTAATGAACCAATTGGATATAGATTTATTGTAACAGGATCTAGAGATACTTTGTATATGTGTAATGAATATGATTACAATAAAGATCTAAGTAATCAACCTAAACATTTTTGTACAATACCAGAAAGCACAGATGCATTTTTAATTAATAATTGTACACAGCCACACGGAGTAGATGTCAAGCCAGGAATAGATGATGATCGTATTGTGGGCTTTATACTAGGTAAAGTGAACATTTCAGCACACCAAAAGCTTATTGAAGCTAGTACAAATAAATATGCTACAAATAAGGTATACAAAAATGAGCTACGAATATAGGTTAAAAGCAATATTATTAGTCAATCACATACTAGCAATTACAGGATTGTATGTTGCTGGATTCTCAGGATGGCTATGGCTAACTTTAGCCGGCTGGATATTGTTTGGTAAAGTTGGTGGTGAGATAGGACTACACAGATACCTAGCACACCAAAGCTTTGAAACAGGACCATTAAGAAGAAAGCTATTAGTATTCTTGAGTGCGTTCAACTGTTTCGGTAGTCCAGTATTGTGGTGTAGCATACACAGAAAACATCACGTAGTTCCTGATATGAAAGGTGACCCACACGGAGATCAAGCAGGTTGGAAAGTGTGGAGTACTTTCTGGGAACCATTTCATATTGAAAGAAAATATGTAGTTGATCTAATACGTGATCCTTTTATTAAATTTATGCACACTCATTACCTAAAAATATTATTAGGTATATATGGAGTACTTGCTTTAATCGATTGGCGTATTCCTGTTTTCCTTATTTCAATTCCTGCTGTTATCACTTTTCATAGTGCTGGTGCTGTAAATGTACTATGCCACAAGTATGGCGAAAGGTTGTTTAACACTCCAGACAAGAGTACCAATAACCATATAGTTAACCTATTGACTTTAGGTAGTGGGTTACACAATACACACCACGCAGAGCCAAAGAACTGGAGCAATAAAAAACGTTGGTACGACTTAGATTTGCCAGGCTCTATCATTAAATATTTTTTCTTAAAAGCATAACAGAACCATTAAATCAGTAGGTAATCCTTAACTACTACTCATTAAGTAATATAGCAATACTATAATATATTATTTGAGAGAGGTAGCCATATGGACAACGAGAACAGATTAGATGGTATCGAAGAAAGATTAGATATGATCGAAAGCAAATTAGAAGAGCTTTTCGAACATTTAGAATTAACTTCAATACACGATGAAGACGAAGACTACGATAACGATTTCGAATCTGATGATGAAGATGAAGATTCAGACGGCATCTGTGATGATTGTTATGAACCAGAAGATCACTGTGGTTGTGACAATGATTGGGAAGATGAAGATGAAGACGAAGACGATTCAGAAGATGAAGACGAAGATGATTCAGACGATGAAGATGAACCTTATGAAGATGAAAACGATTGGGACTCTTCAGACGAAGATGATGACTTTGATTACGACTACGATGATGACGAAGAAGTAATCGATGGTGACTACGACGACGAAGACGAAGACACAAAACATTAAATGAATTATTGTAGCGAGTGCTAAACTTCCAAGGCACTCGCTGGCAGTAAAGGGCAATATGATTTCAAAGAAGGAATATAAAGAACTTAAAGCTTACTGGGACTATCAAAGAAAGATAGAATTCAACAGAGAAGTAATGAGAGATGAAATCGAAAGTGCTGAAGAAAGCTATCACATAGAATTACTTGATAAAGAAGAACTATTTGATTATATGTGGGCTGAAATTGATCCAGAAGATTATGTAGATCCGCCAAAGTTTTGGATTCCGATTAATGAAAAATATCAAATCGAAGGCGAATCAGAACGAAAAAACATCAAAAGACGTAAATAAAGTATATGGCAAAGAAACAACAAACAATAGATATACCAAAAGCCGTTCCTAAGAAACGTAAAGTATCTAAACCTAAGAAAAAAGCCAGTATTGCTATACCTAAAGTATCTACTACTATCAAAAAATCAAAACCTAGAGCTAAAAAGAAAACGGAAAGACCAGCACAAACATTCTCATCAGGTAGTATGCAGAACAATTCACTTGCTGATGCATTTGCAAAAGCAGGAATCACTCCAGATAAATTTAAGAAATAATAATTTAATCGTTTTTACTGACTTTCAACCAGTGTTCAGCTGACTGTAACAGATGCATTTGCTCAATAGGATCGTGAGCCTTAGATGCTTTATCTAAAAGTTCTTTATATTTTGCAAACGCAGAGTTATTGTTTGTAGTTGTTACTATTGTTCTTGTATGTTCGTTGCTCTTATTATTGTTTCGATTGCTATTCCATCTGCGCCTGCCATAATAATTCTTTCTCATTTATGGTAGACCTGTTTTAAATTAATAGTATTGGATCGTTGCTAAAAGTATTTATGAGATACGTTAGTTTGCCACACTTGTTTTTGAGGAGGTAACCATAATAAACCTAGGCAGTGGCCTCCTATTGTTATTATACAATTATTTATTATCGTAGTTGTTAATTACTGGATTCTTAAAAAATACGGGGGTACTAACACCCCAGGTGGTGGCTTTGACCCCACTGTACGTTAAGATATAAGCTTCTTTTTTAACGTAAAACGGCTACTTTCGAAGTAGCCGCTTTTAATTTAGTGAAATTGCCTATTGTACTGTTTTGCTATACTAACAAGGGAGAGATTACTTTTTGTCGATCTTAGGTTCTAAACCTTTGATATGATCATATAATTGTTTCCAGTTCCTAGCTCTTAATACGTCGTTTCTTTCGTAATGTAGATTGTATGAATGACTCATTAGAATCGGTTTAAGTCCTAAGACTAATCCGCTATTGATATTAAGTATTCGATCATCAACGTATACCATTCCTGTCCCTTCGAACTGTTCTAGGAGTTCTTTCTTTTGCTCACCGGCTGATAAAAATATCATTGTACCAAAGCAATCAGTTGGGAAATAATCTTCTAAGTTTAGATACCTATAGTACTGGGCGATTGGCTTATCACTAAAACTTGTGATACCAATAAATCTATAACCTTCATTATATAATTTATTAATATAGACATCCGCTTCTGCATAAGGTTGAAGCGTCGAAGCTATCATACTAGTATTGAACTCTTCTTTTTTAATTAGAGCTTCGTTATAATCAATTCCAAATTCTAAATGTATGTCAGAGTCGTGATGTTTCATTTGTGTTGATGTGTAACCTTGCATCTCCATCCAGTTAACGAATGCAGAATGCCAATCAAAAACTACTCCATCGATGTCGCATAGAATTACTTTATTGTGATTAAACATATGATACCTCTCTCGTGTAAATATTTAAGGTATCATACCTCTCGGAAAACTAATACTATTTGTTAGAAAAAATAAGCCTTGCGAACGCAACGATAGGTTACTCTACACCTAAATCTTTTTTCCAGTCAGCCCAAGTTTTATCACTCTCACCCATATGTTGATGTCGTGTAAGATTTACTAAATGGTCCGGATTGTCTTTTGACATATCCGCTACACAACCTAATAAATGCAGTCTTGGTTTTTCACTTAATGGAACACAATGAGGAACATTAATATTAGCATAATAAGTTTCACCTTGCACAGCTGGAATGTTTTTTAACTTACCATTTTGTTTAAAAATCATACTAGGAGTTTTACCATCGTTTTTAATCACACTATGGAATCTTCCTACCATTCCTGTATCAACGTGCCAATCTAATCCTGAACCAACAGGTAGTAAAGTATACATTAACTGAACTAAAGTATGACCTACTTCTTTTTTAATTTGTTCTTTCAAGCCGTCAACTATTACTTTGTATTTGTCTAAAGTTTTTTGATTAGGTATAAATTTATAAATGTTTTGGAAACTTTTATCATCTCCTGACTTACAATTTTCTGGACCTGCATAAAAATATAGCATCCAACCAGTATCATAAGTCCAAGTCTTACACCATTCACCTATGAAACTATCTTTGTCAGTAGGATCATCAAACCCTCGTATACTATTATACATCTTTCTTAAAGATTCTTTTTCTAATATTTTGTCTTCAGCAAAGATAGGTTTTGTGTGATAAAGATAACAATGAACATAAGCTCTTTCCTTTAGTATTGGTTCCATATCTTTCCAACACTCACTCATAAGTTCATCATATATCAGTTTCAATTGATCTATGTTGTAGAGTGATTTTAGATTAAAATAGTGTTCATCAGGACCGAACTCTCTCATTATTATTCTCCTCACTGATATTTAAAATAAAAGTGATGAGAGTAATAATATGTTTAATAACTATTTTTTTCCAACTGCGTCAAGAATAGCTTCTAGTTCTTCAAAGTCTTTTTCTTCTTCTGCGAATGAACGTTTATGAGCAATCTTAATTGCTTTGGATAGTAATCCTGGTTTGATATCTAGCTCTTGTGCTACGGCTTTAATAGTGTCATTGAGTCCACCTCTTAGATCATCTATCTCACCTAGTACATTCGAGCCTTCACCTATTAAGGTCATTAGTTTGTTCTTTTGCTCTGGTCCTATTGTAATTGCCATTGTACTCTCCTATCCGAAAAAGTCTGTTATTGATTTTGGTAATTTTGATTTGATAGGATTCCATATTGCCATTTCTATTTTACCTATAAACTTTGGTCTTGGAATTAACCAACCTATCAATATTCCTAATAATATATAAGTCATACATTAATAATATATTAATCCAAAGTAATAGTCAATCACAATTTAGCCAAAAAAATAGGGTGGGTTTTGACGCCCACCCTATAATCTATTCTACGTGAATACTAGTCTTGATCTAATTAATTATTAGCTCAATGCTTTGTATTCTACTGTAACTGTACAAGCACCTGCTGTCGGAGTTGACGCTGTTGAACCATCTGACTGTAAGTAAGAAAGTGTCAATGTTGCGCCACCAGCCGTAGCTGTTGCACCATCTAAGTCAACGATGTAAGAACCAGTTGTACCTAAGTCAGTGTCATTAACACCTGCTAGGTCAGTTGTTCCGTCATTAATTTTCATTGATGAGAATGAACCACCAGAGAAAGCTTCTGTTACGTTGATTAAGATTCTTGTTACAAAGTATGTAATACCTGAGTTGTTAGGCATTGTACCGATAGTATTTGTTGCACTACCATCATCAGCAACTGCTTTTCTGATAGTTAAGTCATCAGTTGCAGTTACAACATTGTCTAATACCCATCTTCTAGTTACTAATGCATCGTCAACAGAGCCAACGTTTGCTTCGTAACCATTTGGTACTACTACTAAACCGTTACCTTTTGGAGTAAGGGCTACAGAAATATTAGTGTCACCACCAGTTGCCGCCATTGAAGGGTTTGAACCAGTAGCTTGGTTAGTGAATGTAAATTCATTAACAGCTGATGCAGTTCTTTCAAAGATTGCGATCTCGTTATCAGAAGAGTCAGTAATTTTCACTTTACCTTCTGCGTTACCACCTGTACCACCTTTGATTAAAACGTCACCTGATGCGTTTGAACCTGTACCGTTACCACCTTTTAATACCAAGTCACCTGCGTCTGAAGAGTCAGAAGCACCACCTGATACTGTTAAAGAAGTATCGTCATCACCAATTACTAATGCCGCACCACCTGATGAATCTTTGATTCTTACTCTACCACCTGTACCTTGTGATTGTAACACTAGGTCGATGTTAGCTGTAGAATCATCTGGATCTACCGCGATGATTTGTACGTTAGCTGATGTATTTCTGATTTGTAGTTTTGTGTTATCAGCGATGTTGGCTGTATCTGCTTCGATAACAACGTTACCGTCTGTGTTATCTCTTAATGCAGTTACGTAATCGTAAGATACAGTTGTACCTGTAGATCTTGCGTATTTGTTTGCCGCGCCGATTGTTAATTGTGCAATACCGTTTGAAGCATTACCAACAAGGATAGTACCTTGAGCGATTGATGATAAATCAACACCAGTACCACCATTCGCTAAACCTAATTGGCCTGAGAATGTGTTAGAACCGAAAGCAATAGTTTTGTTAGTTAGAGTATCTGTTGAATCTCTTAATACTAACTGACCAGATGCGTTTGGTAATGTGATAGTTCTGTCCGCAGTTGGATCTTCAATTGATAATGTAGTTTCGTGTGCGTCAGCTGAAGCGCCTTCAAACACGAATGCATTTTGCACGTTTACAACAGTTGAGTTAACTGTATTAGTTGAACCTTGAACTGTTAAGTTACCAGTAATTGTAGCATTACCAGTAAGTGTTGGGTTAGTAGGTATACCAATTGTTAAAGTAGTTCCAGACATCGCTGTCTCGATCTCATTGGCTGTACCTGCGATTGTTAATGTTTGAGAACCTAAGTTCACTGAAGCATTTGTAGAGTCACCCGCGATAGTAGCCGAAACTGATGATGATTGTGAATCAACATAAGCCTTTGTAGCGGCGTCCTGTGCGTTTGATGGATCTGCAACACCAGTGATTGCCGCTGAACCCATAGCCGCACCATTGAATGTTGGAGTATCACCTGTACCTAAACCTAGTGAAGTTCTTAATGTAGCACCTGACTCAGCAGTGAAGTTTGAACCATCACCGATGATAACAGCACCGTCAGCCGGTGTTAAACCAGCAACGTCTGAAAGTTGAGCGTCAAATGCCTGTACGTCTGAACCGATTGCTAAACCTAAGTTTGTTCTAGCATTTGCGGCCGATGTTGCACCAGTACCACCGTTTGCGACTGCTAATGAGCCAGAAACTTGTGAACCTAATGCTAATGAACCACCTAAGTTAGAAAGTGTTAAGTTAGCTTCGTTAACGTCTAACGTAGCGTCACCACCGATAACTGTACCAGTACCGTTAGTAACTGAAATTTTGTTACTGCCTGCTACGATGTCATCTAATGATGTTGCACCAGTACCACCATTGCCAATTGCAAGTGTACCAGTTACGTCGTTTGTTGAATCTGCTAAATCGATTGTTACATCTAATTTACCACCAGAGAATGCTAAGGCTGTGTCAGTTGCTAAATCAACTGCCATATCGTTTGCGTTAGCAACGATACCATTACCACCTACAACGTCCAATGTGTTACCAGATTTTGTTAAACCAGCACCAGCTGTTAATAAACCAGCACCAGAGAATTGTGTGAAAGTCATCGCTGTCGAACCAACTGTAATTGTACCGTTAGTTGATAAAACGTGACCTGTATCACCGTTTACAGTACCTTCTTCTACGAAAGTAAATGCACCTGCTGTTACTTCTGCATCTGCATCGAAATCAGTTGCTCTTGTTGGGGCACCTGAAGCATTAACAGTATAGATACCGTTTTCCGAACCATCAGCTTGATCTTTGATCAAGATTCTGTCGTTTGTTGCTAAAGTTACGCCATCAATTGCATCACCGTTTGCGAAGTCAGAAGCTAGTGTTCCAGCGGCTGTAGTCGCGGCTCTTACTGAGTTTTTTACGTCCAAACCGTTTGCTGTCGCATCAACATATGATTTTGAAGCGGCATCGTTTGTGTTCGATGGAGTAGTTGCAACTCTGATGTTTGAAAGAGTTGAACCGTCAGTAGTGAATTTGAAGAATGATGAACTTACATCATAAATCAATCTACCACCAGCTTTACCGAACTGTACGTCTGAACCTACACCCTTAAGGCCGTAGTTTTTTACGTTTGCCATTGATATTTTCTCCTTTTATAATCTATCAATAATAATAATAATTTGATTACTCAGGAGGGTCTGCCTCGTTGTTGCTTATGGATCTAATTAGATTGTTCCGGAGTGATTTTAACATCACACAATCTAAGGATCGTGTCCCCTTCGTTTGGTGGGACTTCAATTATATTTATATTCGTTATGAGTATATTTTGTGTACTTTTTAAAAGAAAAAAGAGCTGGGTTTTTACGCCCAGCTCTTTAAGTCTATCTAACCTTAAGATACTATTGAACCAAAGTCATAGTTGTGAACTGAAGCTGTTGCTAGGTCACCCATTGTAAATGAATTACCCAACATTGAACCGTGTTCCAGGCCAGCTCCTTTGTTTGGGAAGTCATCTGCCGATGAAGCAATTGAACCCCAGTTTGTTAACGATGTTAAGTCAACAACTTGTTTCACGTCCCAACTATATGTTAGTCCGTTGTACTTTCCTAAAGTCACTTGAGATAAGTTAAAATATCTAAATGTGTTTGCCATTGTAATATCCTCCTATCTCTAAATTACATTAAGTTAACAGCGATTTCAATCGTGCCTGATTCTCCGTTGAAGTCTTCTAAAGCTTTACCGATCATAGCACCGCCAACAAAAGCTGAAGCTTTTGCGTGACCGTTTGCCGCTGATACTAGCATATCGCCTTTTCTGATTTCACCAGTAACCTTACAAGGTACTCTACCTGCTAAAGCAACGTATGGGTGTGAGTTATCATCACCAGCTTCTTTATTCATCATAAATGCTGGAGCTGTAGAAATTACACCTGCTACTCTAGTAGAAGCATCTTCGTTACTCGCTTCGATTTCATTTTCGCCACCAAATAATACTACTGTGCCAGCTTCGATTGGTGAACCTGCGTGGTATCTCTCAGCCAAGTCAGCATATTGAGCCGCTGTAGCTGTACCAGTTAGTGTGTTCACTCTTAAGTTAGCATATGAAGTAATTGATGCGTTACCTACTGTTGTACCATCTTCTGAAGTGGCGATGAAAGCAAATGTATCATCTGATTCATCCCAAATCATAGCTTGGTTTGTATCTGCACCTCTCTCTAATACGATACCTAAATCGTTCGCGTTAGAACCTGATGCGTTTTTTTGTAAAATAATTAATGGGTCATTAACTGTTAAAGTTGAAGAATTTACTGAAGTAGTAGTTCCGTTAACTGTTAAGTCACCA
>MDTD01034797.1_pt1 | contig 10310 bp, 5 predicted proteins | sample 811221 | NCBI WGS metagenome assembly MDTD01 (sample SAMN05326646, study PRJNA326480) | marine metagenome | isolation source: seawater | place: Pacific Ocean: South West | collected 2011
CTGATTGGTTCATAATAAATGGAATAGGTAAAGTCATTTAATATTTTCATATAATATTCTAGCGAATTTTCTATGTCCTTACTTTGGATCTCATATATTTGTCCAGATAGAATTATCCCTTTATCAGCAAATTCTGTATTGTCAAGTAATGATGCATAAATCAAGGCACGAGTATAATCTTTTAACTGAAAGCATAAAATAGCTAATCTTAAATTAGCTAAAGTTACAATAGGAGCTTCTGGAAAATTATTAACTAGATATTCGAGTTCTTTTATCGCATCGCCTAATTTTTTCTGTCTAATGTAAACTTCAGACTTTTGAAAATATTTGAACGGTTCGTAATTGGATGAATCTTTGCAGTATTTAACAATAAGATTTTTCAATTCCATTAAATCATTAAATGAACGATCAGAAGATTTCAACTTAGTCAGTGATAGATTGATATTACTTAATGTTGAGTCTGGATGATCAGTGAGGAATTGAATAAGAATGATTTTTTCGCTAATACCTTTAAGATTTTCAACCTTTAATTGCTTCTGCAAAAAATTTAATGCTTCTTCAGTCTGGCCCATAGCTATTAATACATCAGAGGTTCTGTTAATAATGTTTAGCTTGTTTTTTTTATTTGGTTTGTATTTGATTGATTTATTTAAGAGATAGTAGGCTTTATCAAAATCTTGTAATATCCTATAATTTATTTCACCTAAACGGTAATAAGCCTCCGATAAAAAAGAAGATTTTTTTAATGAAACAAGAAGTGAGTCATAGAGACTTAGACTTGACTCTAAATGCTTGGACGATATTGATGAGAAGACTTGAAAAGGATCTTTAAAAAAAGTATTGTTATCATAAAAATAGGGAATTAAATACTTGTTTGTTGGGGTAGTGATTTGATCATCAAAAGTTCGTCCTAAACCTAGAAGAGCTCTCTCCGTAAGCCTTGAATTAAGTTTATGGCTTAAAACAAAGTAATATGCATCCATTGCGCTTTGGTATTGCCTTTCATTTCGAAGATCATTCGCAAATTTAATCCAGTCGTTAAAGTCTTTATTACCTTTAGCCGTCCAGTCTTTTTTTGCTTGAATTGAAAGCTTATACTTTTGTTGTTTAAAATAAAATTCGCTAAGCATATTAAGAATTTGATTTGGATATAGTTTAGAAGCTTGAAAAAGTTTATTTTCAATAATAGAAATTGCTTCTTCATCATCACTCATGAGTAATATTTTTCTCTCAATCAATCCTTTATAACCTTGTTCATTCAGAAGATGTGATATGAATTCATCCATTGCAGTTTCAAACTTACCAACAGATTGAAAATATGTTCCCAATTCATAGGAAAGAAAAGATTTTCCAAAATTATCTCTCCCTTTTTTGACGACAGTAGAAAGTTCTTCTTCTAGATTATGCCTAGCCATAGTAGATAGCACTATTCTGTAATAAGATCGGTTATGCCTGAATTTATTTAATCCTGCATACCAGATAACTTTAGCATCTTTTTTTTGATTATTCAAAAAGTAGAGTTCTCCAAGTTCACAGTGCGTCCTAATATCGTTAGGCTCTTTTGCCATTCTAAGTCGCATAAATTGTATTCCTTGGTCGTACATTAAGTATTTATAATAAATATCTTTCAGATTCTGTACTGCTTGTCTATTAATTGGGTCTTTGGACAAAATATTATTATAAAGCGAAATAGCTCCTTCAATATCGCCCTTTTTTTCTAACATTTGGGCTGTTTTAATTATTTTTTTATCAGAAAACCTGTCTTGCCCAAAAGATAAAATAAGAGGGATGAGCAAAAGAAAAATTAAAGTATTATTCACTAAGATTATCCGTATCATTTTGATAGTTACTGCTACTTAAAAAATTAAAATATCTTTTTATCATGTTTTGGTGCTCCTTTGAATATCCAGCTCTCATTGAGCTGTTAAGGGCTTTTAAAGTAAGATTTTCACGTTGTCCTAAATCAGTAGGAAGGCCACCAGGGCCAGAGTATGTTAGTTCAAGTTCAGCTGATGACGACTGTCTTTCGTCTTTCTTTCCACGTTGAGTCATCGATACTTGACTATCTAGCATTCTTGAAAGAATTTTTTGCTGTCGATCTTGCGTCTTTTGGTTATACTGGTTTTTTTGTAGATCTTTTATAACCTCATCCATATCTCTTGCAATTCCGCTTAGATCTCCAAGCTTATTTCCACTGGACTGGCGCATTTCGTTCATTAATTGTTCTAAGGATTTACGAATCCCTTTTTGGCTTTTCATCATCTGCTGCATCATTTGCTGTTGTGCCGCAGCTGCCATTTTACCAATAGCTAACTGTAGACCTTGTTGATTTAAGCTTTGTTGTTGACCAGCCATTTGTTGCATCATTTGCATAAATTGCTCAACGCCGCTTGCAGAACCAGATCTTTTCATATTTTCAATAGAGTTAAATAATCCTACTGCTGCATCATTTAATCCCTGCATAGCAAGATTTTGGCTTTCTTTTGCTTGAGAAGTATTCTTTTCTGTAAGCTTTTCCTTAGCTTCTTGCATACCATAGTTTGCTTTTCCAATACCTCTCCCAATTTCCGGAGTAATGGCAAATGTTTCTTTTGATAATTGCATCATCTGATTGGTTATAGATTGCAGTTGATCTTGTAAGACTTGTTGCCTAGCTGCTAGGTCTTTAAGTCTTGGTGAATTTCGATAAGTTTTTTCAACCTCTGTTCCTAAATTTTCTTCTTCTGATGATAAGTAGAGTATGTTCTGCATTAGTTTTTCAAGTTTTTGAGCCATTTCTGAAACTGTCTCCTTTTGAAATCCCTGCTGAATATCTCTCATTTGCTGCATTATATTTTCCAGTTTATCGGTTGAAATTGAACTCGAGTTGTGCGCACTTTGAAATTCCATATTGTTCAAACTTTTTTCTGTGTCTTGCAAAGATGATTCAGTTTCTATAGATAAATCAGATTCATATAAAGAAGATAATTCTTCTGATGAGGTGCCGCTGAACGGTTCGACTAATGATGAAGCCTCTTCAATTAAAGAAAGTATGTTTTGAAACTCATCTAAGTTTCTTTGTTGTTCCTGAACAAATCTTTGAGATTTTGATAAATCTGTATCTGGACTGAGATCTCTAATTTCTTCACTAATTGCATTTTGCTGTTCAAAAAGCTGCTGTAATCTTTTTTGTATTTCATCTAATTTTTTCTCAGCTTGGAATCTTTTAAAAATATCTAAATACCTATCAAGGTCATTTTCAATTTGCTCCATATTATTAGATAAATCATTTAAAACCTCTTGCAATGATTCAACATTTAATTCATCAAGAGCTTGTTGAAGTTCTTCCAAATTATTTTTCATATTTTCTGGCATTATATCATTAACAAGCTTTGAAAGTTCATCAAACTTTTCTAATAAACTTGGAGAAAACAATTTATGTTTATCTGCTTGTTTTGTGATAGACTCAATGGATTCAGATAGTTTTTCTAATTGAAGGATCTCCTTTTTTGCATTTTCAATTACGTCTTGGATAGATTGTTTTTGATCCCAATCGAGTTCCTTTTCTTTGAGCATTTTTAATTCTAAAGATTCAAACTCTTCTTTTAAATCTTTTATGTCATCAAGTTCTTGGGTCATATCCTCAAAGAATTGTTCTTCAGAGTTTGTTATACTTTCAAAAAGATCAGTCAAGGATGGAACCCGGGCAATAAAGGTGTTTGAAATAGTTTTTTTAGGTCCAGAAATATTATCATTATCAGTCAATTCAAAATGAAAATGAATTTCATCATCTGGCATTAGGTTTAAATTATTTAATTCCCATAACATTTTTATAGATTGAATAAGTGAATCTGGTTCAAGCTCATCAATTTTAAGCATAGCTACAAATGTATCATCCTTCATATAAACCGGTTTTTTAATTTCATATGCAAGTTGCAAGTCTGTAAAACCGAAATCATCTACAACATCTATATGTAGCGGTATAATTTGCTCATTTCCTAATTCAATCATAGGAGGAGGTTTAATGATATTTATCATTGGATTGTTGTCTGGTATAATTTCAAGAGTGTAGGGAATAGGATCTCTATTTGTTATCCCTCTTTCATCAGCAAGGTTTACAATAAAACTTCCCTCTTTTAATAATGTAAAGCCTCCTGATGCTGAATTATGACTTGTAACCATATTCACCCTTTCATTATTCAACCTTAAATATGCAGTGCGGAGTATTCTGTTTGATATAATGTCTATTAGAATTTCTGAACCTTTAAGACTTTTAATAGTCGCTATATTACCTTCTTGGGTGAATTCGGTAATTTTACTGTATTTAGGAGGTGTAATTTTTAATGAAAAATTTTCAAACGAAGGTCTGTCTGTAACAAAAATTGTATCAAGTGTCGTAGTTACCTCATTCCAAGATTCCCAAAAAAAACGGGCATATACAGCTGCTTGATAAGAATAATCTTGATACAATTCAGGTAATTTAAAAATATATTCACCAGTTTCTGTTGGAGGAGAAGAAAATTTTAATCTTAACGAGTCCCTTTTCTGGGTTGAAACTTGAGTAGGTGTAAGGAAAAGAAAAATAGTGTCGGGTATTACGGATGAGGCTTTTACACTTATGGTTGGTTTTTCGCCCCCTAGTATATTCAATGGTCCTGTGATATTATACAATTTAAAAGGTTTTGGTGCTTGAAATATATCTCGAGGATTACTCCATCGAAAAAACGACTCGGAAGAAGTTTGATAGAATAAAGAAAACATTATAATTACAAAGACCCAAGAAGACAAAAGAATCATTTTAATTTGTGATCGATCTTTTTTTACAATAATATAGGAAAAGTCAAAGTGCGCAAGCTTTTTTAATATTGATTTTATATACGCATTTGCTAATGATTTAGACTCGTATCTTTTTGATCCATACTCTAATTGTAGTGCATTTATAATAGTGTCTTTTTTATTTGGAAATAATTTTTCTCCCAAGACTAAAGCAAATTTGTTAATATTATATGAATGTAACTTTTCCATCTTTATTAATTGGAAAACTGCTAGCCAATAAATCGCAAAAATAGCGGATAAACTCATCAATGAATAAATGATAATCAATTTTATTTTTGGTGAAAAATAAAAGATAGATTCTAAAAAGATAAATAGAAAAAGTAGAATAGAACCAATAATCCCAATGTAAATTAAATTCCCTAAAAAAATATATTTAAGGTACTGGGAACGAAAGTTTTGAATGTTCTCTTTAATTTTCATTACTGACTTAATGCAAAATAAATAATATTTACGCCCATTTTCAAAGCACTTTCACGGATGTCCCAAGAATCTTTATGTACGCTTGGGTCTTCCCATCCATCACCCAAATCAGATTCATATGTATATAGTAAGATCATCCTTTCTTCATTAAATAGCGCAAATGCTTGCGGGGGTTTTTTATCATGTTCATGTATTTTAGGCAAACCATCTGGGAAATTAAAATAACTATTAAAGACCTCATGACTTTTAGGAAGCTCTACTAAATCTTTTTTGGGGAAGACCTTCTTAATCTCTCTTCTAAAGGATTTGTCTAGTCCATAATTATCGTCAACATGCAAAAACGCGCCGTTGAGTAGCATAGACCTTAAAGCAATAACTTCATTTTCATTGAATTTTATATTTCCATGGCCAGTAAGATATAAATATGGATATTGGGATGCGTTATCATCAGAAAGTTTAATTCTTGCCTCTTTTTTATGTGCAGAAATAGGTGTGTTGTTTTCCAAATAATTTAAAAGATTTGGTAAGCTACTTGGATCACAGTACCAATCTCCACCTCCACTGTACTGAATTCTAGCAATTTGGAATGTTTGCCCATAAATACTTCCAAAGAGGAAAATGATAAAGTAAATTGATTTAATCATATTATGTTAAGTTAATATAAATATATATGTTCCATTAATATTCACTTACAAAATTAGCTAGTTTTTGGTTTGTACCTGCTGTAAAAAATTAAAAAGGGTTTTATTTTTCTGTTTATTTATGTTTTTTATTAGAAATAGACATTTTTTCTTATATTTTTTTATTTTGTGTAGCTTATCAGCTAAAGTAAAACAAAAAGAATCCGGTTCCTTTTTGTTTGGGTTAATTAAGCTTGACAATAAATCAACATATGAAGAAGGGTATTGGATAAAAAAATGGTTTTTTTCTAGGGAATTTTCCTCCCCCATTAACGTATTACCATTTGAAATAAGATATGGAGTTGGAGCGACAGGGAAGAGAACGGGTTCTTGGGTTTTGTCTAATTTAACTCGTAACTCTATTCAAGATGAACCAAAAAATATAAGTTATGATAGCAACGGTGATATATTAGTAGATCCCATTCCAATTTCTAATAATAACATTTGGGGGACAGCTTTAGAAATTGACCTTGGCCTTTTAAACATCCCCCATTATACAATTGGTTCTAGTTGGTTAAATGTTTTAACAGGTATCTCATATAGAACAAGTAGCCTGTTATATCCTGCCAAATTGCCGAACGAACAATGGTCTCAAGTAAATGCAAACTGGGGAGGAGAATATTTTTTTTCACCAAAAGTGAATGAATATCTTTTAACTAATCATTTCCAATTTCAACCATTCGATAATTGGTATATAAATTTGAGACATTCATATGGAATTGCCTCTACATATTTTTATTCTCCCGACAGAGAAGAAGATCTATGGGAGGATAAAATAACAGGATCTGGAACTGCTTCGGCAAGTGCCTTAGGAGTCAGGTTTGTTTTGGATCCAGATTTATCTAATCAATTTTCTGTTGGATTGGATTTTAGGTATTCGTATACAAAAATTAATAAAGTTAATGACCCTCAAAATATTTCACCAATAAGAAAGTTTGAATTACAAAATTTCGGTATTTATTTGACATTGGCAACCTTTTACGGCGGAAGAAAAACTATTGGGGACAAAGCAAAAACAGATTACTATCGGAAAGATTATTCAAAAGCATTAAAAAAATTTAATAGTTTTATAAATGAATATCCATCCCATTCAAATCGATATAGAGCTGAAGAATATATTTCCGAGTGCGAGCTTAAAATTCCTTATATGCTTATGCGCAAGGGTGTTGCCTTAGAAAAATCTAACAAACGAGAAAAAGCTTTGAACATGTATCAAATTGCGCTTTCAAAAGTGAAAAATGATTCATTAATAATTCCTCTGCTTAACGGAAAGATTGAGCAATTAGCATTATATTGGATGGTAGATGCTGAAAAGTTATTGAATGAATCAAAATTTGTTGAGGCTTACGAAATTGTTAAAAAAGTATCTTTGTTTTCAGTTCAAGGGAAAAAAGAATTAAGAAGGTTTAAATCGTGGGTGATTTTGATGCAAGGTAAAGAGCTTCAAAGTCTAGGCTTTATTGGGCGATCTATGGAGAAATATTCCGAGGCACTACAGCTGAATCAAGACTTAATCTATGAAGTAAAATCGCTACAGTATAAGGCCGGGGTTAAGATGGCAAATTTAGCGAGCAAAGTAGATGAATTTGAAGATGTCCAATTGGCAATAACCGCTTTAGAAGATGCGAAGAAACTTTCTGGAGGAATAGGCTGTAAAAACGAAAAACTTTTAATGGACTTGAAAAAAAAATTAAAAACCTACGATGAATTTAAATCAAGAGATATTAACCAAAAGAGGATGGAAAAAGGAAGATTGCAGCAAATGGTAGCCCGTTCAAAAAAGTTAGAGATAGGACAATCCCTGCCTGAGGTGGAAGCATTGCTTGGCGAACCTCATGAAAAAATAATTGGGATAAGTGGAACTAAGCAAGATGCTCAATTATGGATTTATTTTACAAATAAACGGTCATTGCAGTTATCATTCCATAATTTCAAGCTGTTTAAAATTGAAAATATATAAAATTTTAGTTTCGATTTTTTCATGTTTAAGAAAAATTCGAGAATTCTTCCTATTATGAAAGCTTTAATAATAATTATTTTAACATTTTTTTATTACTCAGAAAGTTTTGGACAATCTGACGATAGAGATTACGATGAAGAATTACGCTATCAAAATGACGCAATTAATTCGCTTAAGCAAGAACTTAAGCAACTACGTTTAAAAATAAAAACTGCTGAATCTCGTGAAAGATCTACTGTAAATCGTTTATCTTCTATTGATAAAGAAATCAGCCTTACAAATAAATTAATTCAATCCTTGAATTACGAAGAGGAAAAAGCCAAAAAGACAATTTTTCAGTTAAAAAAAGATATATTAAAAAATGAAAATGAACTAGAGTCTTTGCGAAAACGTTACAAGCAAAGAGTGCTTAAATCTTACAAAAAAGGCAATCTCACAGATCTGGAAAAAGTGTTCTCATCTACAACCTGGCGACAAGCTATTTATCGATCAAATTACCTTAAACTAATTTCGGACATTGAAAAAAAAATAACGAAAAGAATTGAAAAGCTTTTAGTAAATATCAGCCGCCAAAAAGTAGAATTAGAAGTAGTCTTAAGAGATAATTTAAACCTTAAAAGGGAAAAAAAGACTCAAATTACTTCTTATAGAAATATGCGTATTAACAGAGAAAAAGAGCTTAACAGAATAAGAAATGATAAAAATGCTTTGACTAGCTATGTTAGTGAAAAAGAAGAAGGGATTCAACAGCTAGAAAAAATTATTAAAAGAGTTTTAGAAGATAAAGCAAGGTTTGAAAGAGAATTAAGAATTCGACAACAACAAGAAGCTCTAAAAACAAAAAGTTTCAAAGCCTTAAAAGGGCAATTGCCATGGCCTGCAGATGGTAGAATTATTTCTAAGTTTGGAAGGAAGTGGAACCCAAAATTGAAAACTACTACAGATAATCCAGGTATAGATATTAAAGGTAAGCCTGGATCTTCAATAAGAACAGTTCTAGGTGGAGTTGTTACTACTATAACCTATATTCGTGGATATGGAACGACAATAATTGTTGATCATGGTGGTGGATTTTATACGGTATATAGTCATGTAACAAATATTCAAACAAATGTTGATAGTCAAGTTCGCAACGGAGATGTTATTGCATATATGGGTGATTCGGGATCAATTAACGGATCGAAATTGCATTTCGAAATTTGGGGAAAAGGACAAAAGTTGGATCCAGAAAAATGGCTAAGAAGAAAATAAACAACTCTGGAATACGTATATCCCAACATATAATATGGGAGCAACTTACAAAAATAATTGTTTCTAACCGTTTGGGGAATGCTTATTTGTTTCATGGCCCTCCAGGGAGTGGTAAGGAGTATATTGCAACAAAATTCGCACAGATGCTTAATTGTGATAAAGAGAAAGGTTCTATTTGTGAAAATTGTCCGTCTTGTAAAAGATGTGAGCTCCTCCAGCATGAAAATATTAATTTAGTTTTCCCATTACCAGTATCAAAAAAAAATCTCTTAGGAAATGGCGATGAATTCGAAAAAGGAATAATTGATAATATTACTGAAAGTATTAAAAAAAAATCGAAAGACCCTTTTCATAAAATCCAAATTCCAAATGCAAACAGAATTTTAATTCAATCAATAAGAGTTTTGCGTCGAACTCTCTATCTTAAAGCACAAAACTCGGGCTGCAAGGTAGTGTTAGTATTTGATGCACATCTTTTAAATTCTGGGCAAGGAGAAACTGCCAATGCTTTTTTAAAAATTTTAGAAGAACCGCCGCCCAACACTACTATTGTCCTTGTGACTGACTATATGGAATTATTAATACCAACTATTCTTTCAAGATGCCAAAAAATCAACTTTCCTAAATTGGATAATAAATACTTAGAAAATTGGTGCGTTACAAATAAAGTTAAGAAAGCTCATGTCCCTCTTTTAATAGGTCTCAGCGGAAGGGATATGCATAAGGTAAAAGCTCTAAGATCTCAACCTTTAGATAAAATCATGAGCTCTCTTTCAGCACTTGTTAAAGTTGTTTCCGGGGAAAATGCAGAACAATGGAAAAATCTCATCATTACATATTCTAGATACTCAAAACAAAATAAAGCAACTTTTCTTTTTAATTTTAACATGCTTAAAATATGGTTTCAGGCAGCAAATAGATTATCAAATAATATTAAACATATTCTTCATAACACTCCTCTTAAGGATGATATGAAAAATTTTATAAAAAAGAATCCAAATGCCGATTTCTGTTCAATTATTTATGAACTGGAGAAACCAACTTTAGCTATAAAAAAAAATTTTTATATGCCATTAGTTTTAATTAATCTTCTTTTAGATATTCAAAAACATTTTAAAAGATGAAAAAATTTTTTTATGTAACTACTCCTATTTATTACGTAAATGACAAGCCGCATATTGGTC
>MDTD01102169.1_pt1 | contig 10310 bp, 11 predicted proteins | sample 811221 | NCBI WGS metagenome assembly MDTD01 (sample SAMN05326646, study PRJNA326480) | marine metagenome | isolation source: seawater | place: Pacific Ocean: South West | collected 2011
CAAAGATATCAAATAGCGATAGCTGCCCCGTTTTCAGTTGAACCCCTCTAAGTAAGTCTATAACAACGCTTAAAGATTCTGATGAAATCCCAGAAATATCTTCAAAATGAAATAAATCACCATTAAATTTATCTTGAAGATAATCAAAAAATTTAATAGTTTGTTCTTTATCCAATAATAACTGGCAAAAGTTATCAGTTGTCCATTCTTTCGGAACTGAGTTAAATCCGATTCTGACATGTCTATCAATCAAGTATCTTGTAAAAATGCATTTTCCAAGTAAGGCGTTAGCTGTATGACTGTCAAGGCCATAATCGCTAATAAGAATATTTCTGGCTTCTTTTATGTTTTCTAATAACTTATAATCAACTCTATTTTTGTATGCAAATTTATCTTGGTATTTTTCCCATGTTACCCCAGTAACAATTTTAAAATATTCAAAATCACACAAATCAGAACTTTTAGCCAATTCAGCTAATGCTGATAGATTTTTTATATATTCAAAGCCGTTATAGATATTGACTGTATTTTTTTCAATTATGATTATTACCGGAGCTTCGTTGAGGTTCCATATCGCTTTAAAAATAAGTTCTTTATTTACCGGATTATCGTAAAATAAAATAAAAGGTTTTTCATCTATACTAAAGTAAGAGTGTGGACGCAGACGATTATCCTGTAGAAGTTTATCAAGCCTTTTTGTGAATACACCAGAAACCTCAGCCGAGCTAAGATAAAGACCATTTGAATTGGTTAATCCTAGTTCATTATGTACGTCGGTTACTGTGCGCATATAAATTATTCTCTAACAGTTGTTTACGTTTAAACAAACGAAATAATGTTTAAAAAATCAACATTTCTGCCGCTGTTAATCTAACAAAATTACTTCATTTGATGGCCTTATTTACCAAAATCAAAGTGAGTATAGCATTTTTTGTAATATTAGACTATAAAAAGTTTAAAAAAATGTCTTCATTAAATAATCTATTTTATAGGCTTATATTCTTCCCAAAGGCTACTTAACTATTCAAAAATCTATATATAACGAAATATGAGCCATCAAACTTGTATATCGACAATGTGTAATATTGATGTATTCAGTCCCTTACTTATTTCATACAGCAATATGAAGTTTGGATTTGTTCCCCCACGCTCTATTCGTGATATTTGCTGATATTCTAAGTCAACCGACTCACCTAATTGTTTTTGTGTCATTCCCTTTTCCTGCCTTATTCGCTTAATATTTTTACCAAGCGCCTTTAGAAGTGCTTGTCTTTCCTGATTTTCCATATCCGAAAGTGGGAAAGGCTATAAAAAATCAACTAAACAATATTGTTTAGTTGATAAATACTTTATACCTTGCGGAATAATCAATCATTACCATGAAACTCAACATTACTGTATTAGCGATACTGCTGGTTATCAGTATCGGCTATGGCTGCAAAAAAGAAAAAGACCCCGTACCGGAGCCTGGGCAATCCAATAAATCAACGTGCAGGGTGAAATCAGTTAGAGAAGATGATTTCCAACCGTTCAGAAGCTTGTCGTATGAATACGATGCAAACGGAAGAATTATAAAAAGCGTTAAGCATGACGGCTCGTATTCGCTGTATGAATATTCAACAGGTCAGCTTTCTATAAAAGACTACACAAAATTTGACCAGCCTATTAAGCCAAATCCAGAATTGACCATCTATTTAAATGCACAGGGCTATATCAGCAAAATAATAAAAAAATATTCTCAAACAGTGTTTGATACTGCCGAATATACCTACACATCCGATGGATATTTACTCGCAGAAAAGGTATATGGGGGCAGTGCAAGCGCAGTGGTGGATATAACCTCATACACCGTTGTGGATAATAATATAACGAAAATGGAAACGGTGGCAGTTTTCCCCACTAAAACAGATTCTGGTACTGTTACCTTTACATTTCTACCTATAGAAAACAAAGCAGGGATATGCCAACGTACTTTAGGTGATGCGTGGCCATTAAATCGCTTTATTGGCAGGCCGAACAAAAACCTGATTAACACACAAACTACAACCGTTGGCAGTCAAACCGAAATTGCTCAATATCATTATGATATGAAAGACGGGTTACCTTCTTACTCATACATAAGCTACCCAAGCGGTTCTGACTATTTCAAAAGAAAATATGAGTTTCAGTGTGATTGACGTTTACACGCTGCACATATCAAAGCACCCGCACGGGTGCTTTTTTGTTTTACCTGCCCTTTGCCAACGGCTTACTATGCCTGTTTTGCGTTATGGTTTTTGGCGTGTGGCTTTTCTGTGATGAATGTACCCGCCAGTGCAAAGCTACAACCCGCTCGGATTGATGCGCAACCAATGCTCTTTCAGATTCCTAATTGCACACAATCCTTATAGAGCGGGTTGTTTTGGCTTGCCTGTCGGATTAATAATTCATTAAACAGTAAAAGCCATGACACACAAAAACACACTTATTACCAAAACAGTAGCAAAGCAGTTTGCCCGTGTTGGCGACCAACGCGATGCAGAAGACCCTATGGTAGTTGCCAAATTCTTCGGCGGCTCATCGGCCACTTGGTACGCTATCAGTTACGACCCAGAAAGCCGCATCTGCTTCGGTTATGTAACCGGATTGGGTTACCCTGAACTCGGTTACTTTTCCATCACAGAATTGGAAAGCCTTAAGATGCCGCCTTTCGGGCTACCTGTGGAGCGCGACCGCTGGTTTACACCGTGCCGCCTTTCAGAAGTGAAAGCCAAGCTACCATAGGGCTTTTGCCCTGTAAAACAAAAAGCTACCCGCTGGGTAGCTTTTCTTGTGGGAAATCAGCGAAATTTTTTGACTAAAGGACACCCAAATATACAAAACACGTACTTTTATATTCTGAATAATAATAAAGCATGATAGATAAAGAGGTTAAAGACTTTGTGTTTTCAAGAATTGGCATGGCCTTAATTTCTGCTCAACGGGTTGAGTTTATTACCGGGCATCTATTAGAACTTTTGGCAGAATTTGATAAAGATGTGTACGGCATAACCACACCAGAATTTCTGTCAAATTCTCAAAAAGCAATGAAAGCCAGAAAAACACTTGGGGCCATCTTTACATTGTTAAAATTAAACCCGCGATGGGTAATCGCGGATGAACTTGAGGAATATTTAAAAATGCGCAATATGCTTGTTCATGGTTTTTGGAGAAATTATTTAGATACTGTATCTGAAGCACAAGTCAAAAAAGCCATAGATTTTTGTTATGAATTTGGTCGAAAGTCTGATGCCATTGAATCCTTTTTTAAAGGATTTGTATTTCTTTTGGCACTGCGTCATGTGAAAGACAGGGACCAACTTGGTCCAGAGTTTAAAGATTGGGGTGATGATTTTGATTATTTTATGGCATCACTTCAACAACAAAGATTAATAACCAGCCCCTGAATTTTAGCTGCCCTGTGTGCAGGCAAGATAGCACCTTCCTCACTGATAGAATTTTTGGGGCGTGAGTCAGGTGCTATCTTGCGGGGCTGGCTGCCCCGTACCCCGCTAAAAAATAAAACCCCATCGGGCTAACCGATGAGGTTTTATTTTTAAAAGAGAATAATTATTACCGTTCCAATTCCCTACCTTGTTGACGCGAGCCTTCACGAATAGCTCGGATTTCATCCAACGCTTGTTGTTCAGGTGAGAGGTCAACAGGCAATTTCTCCAGTTCGTGCTGTTCAATACCCAAACGGGAGAAACGAAATTTTAAGCCATTATATACCACACCAGTTGCCATATTTTTGTTCTTACGCTCATAGTGTGGTAAACCTACTTCGGTCAACAACTCCAAAAACTCATTTTGGGTACGGGCTTTATCAAAGCACACCCGTACCGTTTTCGCCACATCTTCTTTCACCAAAGTACGTTGAGTGCGTGCTTTGTATTGGTATTCCTGATTAGTTAAATATTCTCGGCCAGCGCCATGCTCACAAATGCTTTTATTCAATTCGGGGTAAACTTCCTTGTGGTAGTTCTGATACTCAATTTTCAGTGATTGTAAATCTTCGCGTGAAAGTCTGTGGGCCTTAGATTGGCGATACTTTAAACCACTGACTTGAAAATGAATATGTACATGTTCTTTATCGTAGTGCGCATAACCAAGATAAATAGCATCCTTACCTCGAAGCTCGATATACTTTTGTCCCAAATCGCGCAGCATCTCTGGGGTAACGCTTTCACGGTCAGCAGCGGCTACGGACAAAATTTCATGATAGCAGTATATAGAACGTGAGTGTTTGGTTTTTCTATATAAGGCTTCGTTTTCATAAAACTGCTTAATCCAGCTTTCCTTATCGTTACCCCTTAGGTTATGGGTGATTAAAACAGGTGAGTAATCAACAGATTTTTCGTGATTTAAAATATAATTGGTTAATGTACGGAACGCCGCAACACTATGGCGCGGTAATAGCTTGATTATCATTTTTGACATGACGGTTGAGGTAGCGAACCAATAAAGATTCACAGTGTAAAAGATAATTTTCAGCGTCGCTATTCGGTGAGTTCTGATAGATATTCATGTAGGCAAGCCCAATATTTTTGAGTACCTCTAATAATGCATCTCGGTCAGCAATAAACGGTTTGTTTTCAATTGTACTAATAGCAAGGTCGTGAACAAATGTTGTATGCTTCAATCCTACATTTTCTGCCAACTTTTGCAGTGCTGTAAATTCCTTTACGGTTAGGCTTATCCGTATTTCTTTTTGGCGGGTATTCCGCTGTCTCCATTCTTTTTTATACAGGCGCACGTATTCCTTTTTGGTTTTTTGGATAGCTTCTTCGGGGCCATCCAATACGCCTTTATCCAATAAAAATTTAAATAATTTTTTACTGTGGATTTTGCGCATGGCCGTTACAGCGTAATAAGTGGAACAGTCTGCCAGGGTAACTTAGAGGTTATTTCAGGGGCGGGTAATTGGCTAAACTGCTTTAATCTTTTGTTTTCATAGAAAGGGTACATATTGGTATATATCGCCTGAGTGCCAACAAAAACCAATGCCCTGTTTTGTCCCAACTCATATACTTCTTGCGCCGTTAATAACTCCCTGATTCGCTTTGTTTTTTTGCCCGTTTCTTCATCTTCAATTTCCACTTCCCTTTTACCTAAGCGGTTAGAAATACTTTGACAGGTTTGCATATCCTGCCCCGGAAAATACACACGGCTATACAAGTTTTGAAGAATAGACGTTGCCTGATTATCCCCGTAGGTGTGCTTGATTTGATGCTCACTTTGCACTACCAAAAAACAATTTGCTTTAAATTTCCTTAGATTGCTTACTGCCAGTTGTATAGATGGGATGTATAAACTGGAAAATTCATCAATGAGGAAGTAAGTGTTCAGGTCGTCCTCACAGGGCAGTTCCTCCATTAATTCCGCGAAAAATTGTTCAAAAAATAATGACGTTATTATTGAATAAAATGGCAACGATAACGTACTGTTTTGAATGTAGAGGGAGGTTTTTTGTTTTCTGAATGCTTTAAAATCTATGCTGTCAAACGAAGTTAATAATTGGATATTGGGTGAGTTCCATAGGTTTAAAGCACTGCGGCAGGTAGCCACGATGGAACTAATCACCTTTTGGTCGTAGCTTAAAAAATTTTTATATTCCTGAAGGATGAATCTATCGCCGCTTTTGGCAACTAAATTATCCAGCGACCCGGAAGAATAACTGTCTAATAAATGTTTTGTGTTGGTTAAATTTCTGACTTCAGGACGTTGTTCTTTCAGCACCAATAAAATGAGCATCGTGAGAAATGCGGAGGCTTGTAAATTCCAGAAATTCCCGGAGCCGGTATCATTGCCGAGGGAGTTTTTTATGAGCAGGTCGCTTACCTTTTGGGCATCGGTAATACTGCGCACACGAGAAATCGGGTTATACCCATCACTTCTTTCAGGTTTATCGTAATTCAATACTTTAATTTCAAAACCGTGTAGGTAATGGAAACCCAGCGTGTTTTTAGCCAGTTCCTGAGAACTGTCGTGAATGATTACGGAATGGTCAACCATGTTGTATAGTGTGGGTTGCAGCACACAACTGGTTTTACCGTAACCGCTGCCACCGATGGCAATTCCCCCTTGCAAGGCGGTATGCGCCGAAGTACAGTATTTGCCGTTTAAACAATAACCATCCCCGTCCTCGCTTAATACTCTTTTCACAGGAGCTAAAGCCGCTTGGTAATGGTTATTTAGTTCGGGTTCGGCAGGTTCAGGTCTCCAGCCTGTAATGAGGCGGTACAAAAACTTAGCAAGATGCCAAAGCAAATTGAGAATAATAGAGACAATCTCATAGATGAGCTTTAAGAAGTCTTCAAATTTCATAACAAACAATATTTATAAGTGAATATTTTAAAGGATAATTATTAATGAACTTTTAGGTAGATATAGCCTGCAACAGCAAAAAGCAGGATAATGATTTCCGTTGCAATACCTGTATTCGTGTTTACTTTTTGAGCGCGGTAGGTTTTTGTAGTACTGTCTTTGATAATTCCAAAAAGAAGGTGCTTACCCATAAATCGGGACTTAAACACCCATCCAAGAGGGCTTTTCATATATCAAATAGAGTTAAGAATGGTAATTGCTGAAACGTTGGAGATAATTCCGGGATGCCGGATTGCTTGCGGTATCATAGCATACACCCGCCATTCCGCAACTTTACAGTGCCATTTCCACTGTTACATTCGAGCGGGCGAAATACCCCTTTAACACTTCCAGCATACAGGCAAAAACCGCTTCCTGTGAAAGCGGCGGGTTATAGACTACCAAAATTTTAAGCGGTTTAGTAAATGCAGGAAGCGGGTATGCTTTGCGTAAAACATCGGCAACCTGTTGAGGGTGCTGCAAAAGAATATCTACATCGGTATAGGCAGAAAACTGCCCCGTATGTTCCATCAAATCACTGCGTACTACTATCACTCCTTCACTGCATACAGAACAAGCTACAAACTCCCGCACCACCTGCGAGAGTTTATAAAATATTCGCGAGCTGTCTTTTAATTCCCCGCTTACAGGTGGGGTAGCATCCATCAAAGAATCTACCCCTCGTTCAAACAAAACAACCGCCCCTGGTCGTTTGGCAGTATTGGAAGAAAGAGATGATACACTTTCAAGCGAGTACCTGTACACGGAGGAAAATTGCTTGGACGTTACTGTAACCATACAAAACTCAACACCGCGGTCTATATCTTTAGTAAGCCCTGAAAGTTTTAGTACATCTTTACTTCTTACCTGTAACGTATCGATTGCGGTTTGGTCAAAAAGTACCCCTGTAAATTGCGTGGGTTTGGGTTCATTGAGTGAGCAGGAAAACCACAACGGTAAACTGGCCACTAAGAGTATACGGTTAGTAAACCCGATAGGAGTGCGAGTATTAGTAAACCTACTATCTTGTGATGAAGGGATAGCGGTTAATGGTTGTTTACCTTTTACTATGAAGTTAAGTTGTGGCTCTGCATCGTTCAGCCAGTGTGGCAACCCCTGCCGTGCATTTAAGCGGTAGGCTTCACGAAACGCCGATACTACCTGACTGTAATACCGTGCAATTTGTTCTTCCATTAGTACCGCATCCGCCTCGGCGTTTTGGAGTAAATCAGCCTCTTCCTGTTTGGCTGCAATCTGCTTATTAATGCGATGAATGGCACGGGTAAGTTTTGCTACTTTTCTTTTTTCCAGTTGGCGCGCCCAGGCTTCTTTTATATCCCTAAGCACAGGTAGAAGCAACAGCTTGGCTAACAGGTGCAGCACTAAATAGCTTAATAAATTAAGGCCATAATAAAACAGGTATGCCAGCCCGCTTTGTTCTTGCCCGATGGCTTCATCATAACTGCTTCGGGCATAAATGAGCAGGACAAATACCAGCGAAGCAAAGGCAAAACTTCCCCATTCGATAAACCTGCGCATCCTAACCGATGAGGCCCGTTGCGCCAGTATGCAGGAAAACGCAGGCAACAAAGCTAACGAGATGCAAATCCCTGCCGCCAGCAGTATGGCTGAAAGCAGGTTGGTGGTAAACAGTTGCAGTGTATTAGATAAAATAACCATATCGGCAATACTTATAAGGGCCGCTGCCAGCACAAAAAGTAACAGACGAAGTAGTACGCCTGTAAGCAAGGGGTAGCCGTCTAAATTGGCGGCATGGATTGCCCGTTCCCGTTCGTATTCATCCCTTTGGTCTTTAAGTTCTTCTATTTGTGCCAGTACCTGCGGTAATGTTAAGGGCGAAAAGGAGAACAACGTTTGGTAGCAGGAAACCAGCAAGCTGTTAAATGCTGCCGTAATACTGCCGAGTGCATCGGCAAGGGTTCTTTTTTCAACATCAGCAATAACTGCTTCTTTAGCAGCGGCCGCTTTTGCGGTGAGCAATTCTTTCTGGAAGACAGCCGCGATAAGTTTTTGGGCGGCTTTTTTGGATTTGTTAAAGAGATTTTTCATAGTGTATTTAATTAATGGTTAGCGTTCTATTTCTAAATCAAGGGATGCTCCCCGCTCTCTGGCAGCTTGTATCTCTGCCAGCGTTTTTTCTTCCTCATAATCTCTCTGTTCTTTGGCGTATTGGTCCAAAACCACCGTCAGGTCAAACGTGTCTTCTTCAATGGAGTGGCGGTAGGCAGGGGTGTTGCGGTCATTGGTGTACACTTCTCGCTGGAACTCAAGTTGGCGGATGTTTTTTTGGGTGTGCCTTTCTTCTTGTTCCAGTCCGGCGATACGCTCACGCGCTTGTTTTGTCAAAAGGCCGTTTTCATCCAGGCCATAGGCTTGTTCAGTTTGGATTTCATGGCGGATAGTATCGAGAGATTCGTACAGGTACGCCAGTGTGTTTTCCGTTAGCTCCCGGTGGAGCGCTTCGGGGTCTTTGGTGGAGATTTTCATATTGGATGTATTTAAGTGGTTGTTAAAACATGAAAATTGGTTTGCGGGAACCGGGAGCGTCCATTCACAGGTAAGAATGAATATCTTTGCCGTAATGGAGATTGATAAAATCATCGGGCAAAACATTAAGCGCATACGCAAATCGCAGGGGTTAACCCAAAAGATGTTGTGTGAAAAAGCGGACTTAATGCAGGCCCGGCTCTCCGAACTTGAGAACGGCAAAACACCGCCGAATGTAAAAACACTTGAAAAAGTGGCGGCTGCCTTAGCTATTCCCCTTGCCGAACTTTTTAGAGATACGACAAAGGCAAATCAATCTTTATTAGATAAGTTACAGGCCATTGAGGCTTTGCCAAAAGAAAAACGCAAAAGCCTGTTAATGACCATTGATGTGTTTTTGAAGGAACACAACGCCCTGAAAAGAGGCAGGAAAAAGAACGAGTGAAAAATCTATTTTCTTTTTGCCACCCAGCCAACAATCAGGATAATACCTGCCACAAATAAACCAAACACAGGTGCCCAAAACACCAAATTCCCGTCTTCTATTATCTTTCCTGAAATAGCCGAAACCCATGCGGCAGAAAATCCAAGAATAACAGAAGTGTTTACCCATCTGCTAAGATTTTTCAGCTTTTCGCGGGGTATAAATAAACTAAACAATATTGCAGGCACTAAGCCTAATGCCGCACCATAAATTGAAAATGCCAGGTCAGCCACCGAAAAACCACCTACCCGTAATATTTCAACTACAACAACAGCCACAAATGCCGAAACCACTAAAATCAAACGCGAAAAAGTAAGCTCACGCTTTGAGTTAATCCGTTCTGACAATTTTTGTTGACGAAAGGGGGCAATTATATCTTCGTAAACCGTATGAGATACTGCTATTAATTGGGTTGAGGCGGTTGACAGCATTGCGCCATATAATCCGAGGGTTACACAAAAAATCACAAGGTTACCGTATGGGTACTCAGTAATTGTATTAAGAAGCGTAATTAAAAAATTTTCACCCTCAACAGGAGAGGCAACTGTAAAAGCACCAACGGCTACCACTACGAACAATCCCCAGCTTAACAAAGATTGAAAAACTGTCTTCCACATACCCTTTACAATAGTTTCCGGCTCATAAGTCCCTGCAATACGTTGCCATAACCCCATATTTGATACATAGGTAAATAAATTCATTATTAAGATTCCTGCAATGAAAGGTATTAAGGCATCATTCCAGTTTAATGTACGAACATTGAGAGGGATAGTTTGTATTGTGGTTGAAAGCCCGCCTGCATCGCTGGCTGTAAATCCGTAAAATATAACTAATGCCGCTAAAAGTATCCATATAAACCACATCTGTACACGGTCGGTTACTACCACTGTTCTAAACCCGCCAAGACTTGTATAAATAAACCCTGTAAATGAAA
>MDTD01188355.1_pt1 | contig 10310 bp, 9 predicted proteins | sample 811221 | NCBI WGS metagenome assembly MDTD01 (sample SAMN05326646, study PRJNA326480) | marine metagenome | isolation source: seawater | place: Pacific Ocean: South West | collected 2011
AAAAACCTCAATAATTTGTCCTTTTGTAAAAAGACATTTTTGCTCTTGTTGAGGATGAAAATGGTTAGCTCTCATTGTTCCTTTTTTTGATTCTATTAGTCCTATTAAATTAATAGGCTCAGTTAATTCGTGGTTGCTTATTTTTCCCCTTGAATCGATAAAATTATTTTCACCATCTTTTACATATTCCAAGTCAGGAATTAATTTTTTAGCTGACCATTTTTGAATCATCTCTTTAATATTTGTCTCAAGGTCATAAAGAAATTTAAAGCCTGTTTGCAATAATTTTTGATTAGAAAGTGTATATCCTAAATTAGGAATTGCATCGTTAGTACTTTCTAAGTAAAGTTTATTATTTACTTTCTTACATATTTCTGCAACTTGCTTTACTGTAACAGTATCTTTTGTTAAATTATAAATTTCTCTATTCAGATTTTCTTCCTCCATGAACTTAAAACATCTAGCAACATCAATTAGCGGAGTTAAACTTTTAATCTGCTTACCACCTGAAAAAAGTTTTATTTTTCCATTTTGAGAAGCTATTTTAGAAAATAAATTAGGCATGATATTTATTCTCGTGGAGTCTCCAGAATATCCATAAACAGAACCTAGCCTTAATATTATATAGTTTTTACCGGAAGATTTTAACTGTTCTTCATTTACAACTTTACTAGATGAATAGGCCAGGAAAGTTTTTGGTTTTTCTTTTTCAAGAATATTATATTTTGTTTTTTTTAAACCTTCAAATATAACATGAGTTGATGGGAAAATTATTTTACAGTCTTTTTTCATCGCATCAATAATATTTTGTGTGCCTTCAATAGCTGTTGCTTTTATTAAATCATCTCTTTCTTTATTTTCATCTTTTTTCACATAAGCAACATCTGTGATACCAGCTAAATGATGAACTATATCTGCATCTTCTATATGTTCTCTCACAAAATTTTTATCAAGTATATTTCCCTGAAAAAAATTAATGTTCCAATTTGTCAGTTGATTTACACGATCTGAAAAAAAATTTTTGTCAATTACTGTAATATTATTATTCCATGACTCACCGGAATATATTTTACATAATTCGGAACCTATGTAGCCAAGCCCACCCGTAATAACAATTTTTTTCATCAATTTTTGAATTTTCCTTTAATAATCTCAAATAAAACAGAGAAAATATGATAGAATCTTATTTTTTTTCCCTCATCATGCCCTCTTCCATCATAATTAATTGGGACTTCATAAAATTTTTTTCCTTTTGTAATTACCTGACAAAGAATTTCAGCATGTTGTTCAAATCCAACCGTCTTAATCCTATCTACAGAAATTAAATTTTTTTTAAAGCATAAATAACATGAATATATATCTGTAAATGTCGTAAAATATAAAAAATTAAAAAAATTAGTCAAAAAAATATTACCAATCTTATTATAAAAATTATGTGAACGTGAATAATTTTTATAATTTAATCTTGAACCTATTATGACATCAACATTTTTAATTTTGATGATTAATTTAACAAATTCTTCGATATCTTTTGGGTCATACTCTAAGTCAGCATCTTGAAAAATTATATAGTTACCTGAACATTTTTCTAAAGCTTTTTTAACAGCATATCCTTTTCCTCTATTGTTACTATATGAAATTAGTTCTTTATATAAATTCTTATTTTCTTTTAATATGTTAAAACTATTATCTGTAGATCCATCATTTACTGCAATTATTTCAAACTTAAAATTATCTAGATTTAGATCATTGAGCCTTTTTAAAGCTTTTAAAATTGTTTTTTCTTCATTATAAAAAGGAAAAACAATTGATAATAAATTTTCGTTTGTATTATTAAATTCTAAATTTGTGACCATAAAAATTAACAATTATTTTACAATAATAATTCCATCCAAGAAGTATGATAAAAATCTTTCAAATTGCCTAACTTATATTAGAAAATATTATAAAAAAACAGAGTTATTTATATTATTAGATGAAAAAACAACAAAAAAATTTGATAAGAACACATCAATATTTTATTTTAAAAATAAAAATATTGGCTTTAAGAGAAATTTTGCAGCAAAAAAATCTTCAAAAGATTATCTGGTTTTTATTGATAGTGATGCTTATCCCAAAAAAGGGTGGTTAGAAAATTTTTTAAAAATATTGTTATGGAAAAAAAAATTATCTGCAATTGGAGGTCCAAATTTATCTCCACCAACCAAAAACTCTGAAAAAAAAGTTGTATCTAAAGTAAGAAAATTACCATTTGTAACATTAAACAATTTTATTAAAAGTAAATCTTTAAGCCGATTTACCGATTTTTTACCCTCATGCAATCTTTGTGTCAAAAAAAAAGATTACTTGAATGTAGGTGGGATGGATAATAAAATTTTAGCTGGTGAAGAAATAAGATTGTTTTATTATTTGAATAAAAATAAAAAAAAAATATATTTTTCAAAAAACTCTCCAGTTTACCATATCGATAGAAATTTAATAAATTTTTTTAGACAAAGAATGACCTATGGCACCGAAGCAAACCTTTTTTTTAAATACCCAAATAAACAAACTTTTTTGTTTATGCTATCTATTTTACCATTTTTTAATTTTTTGTTTGTAATTTTATCTATACCATTTTACGAAACATTTTTTTTTAAAGTTAATAGTATTTGTTTATTTTTCACATTTATTATAAGTTTATTTTATGTGATAAAAATATCTCATTTAAAAATGTTTTTTAAATATTTTAAAGCAATACTAATGAGTATTTATGGACCTGGTATAGGATTTATTCTTCAGTTTTTTACTAAAGAAAGTAATCAAAAAAGAAGATATAGACAAGCATGATGGAAAATAACAAAATAAAAACTATAAACTTAATCAAGAATATTTATTTAAATAAAAAAACACCTATAAGCTTGATCCATTTTATTACAAATAGATGCAATGCGAGATGTTCGTTTTGTTTTATAGATTTTGATAACCCTCAAACCTTCAAAAATGAATTATCTTTAAAAGAAATAGATCAACTTACCAAAACTTTGGGTGATACTTTAATGAATGTCAACTTTACCGGAGGCGAACCTTTTGCTAGGAAAGATATTATAGATATTGCAAAGTTGTACATTAAAAACTCTACAATAAAGTCAATATACATTACCACAAATGGAAGTTTACCTGATAGAGCAATTAATTTTTGTAATGAAGTAAATGCTTTTGATAAGAGTGTAGAAATTAATCTTCAAATTTCTATTGATGATCTTCCAGAAAAGCACAACAAGGTAAGGAAGATAAAAGATTTATTTGAATCCTGTATAGATCTTTATAGAAAAGTAAAACAATTGAAATTAGAAAATATTTCAGCAACGGTTAGTATAACGGTAAGTCATGAAAATTGTGATAATATAGAAAAAATATTTAACGTTTTAACTACTGAATATGAAGTAGACTCTATAAAATGCTGTATTGTCAGAGATGAGGGTGTGTATAAAACACCAGATGAAAAAAAAATAAAAATTCTGGAGGCATATTCTTGGCTGACAAATAAAATAAAAGAGTATCAAAAAAATAAAAAAATTGTTAATTACAATAATACATTCCAAGGAAAACTTCATAATGCAAAAGATGAAATATCTTGGGAAATGGTAAAAGAAATTTATTTAAAAAATAATTTTATTAGTAATTGCCATGCTGGGAGTTTATTTGGAATTATTTCGGCTAATGGAGATATATTTCCATGCGAAATTCTTGAAAATAAAAAATATGGAAATTTAAGAGAAAATAATATGAATTTTATGAAAATATGGCAAAGCGAACTATCAAAAAAGATAGTTAAAAAAGATATAATCGAAAAAAAATGCAGATGTACTTATGAGTGTGGAATGTCATTCAATATTTTAGGTAATATCAGATACCATCCAAAATTATTTTTGAACTCATTATTTTAAATTATACATCTAAGTTTAACATTTTTTAAATTTGAGAAGTATGTCATACCAAAATTTTCAAAAGAGTTGTCGAAATCTAGTATACAAATTTTTTTACTAGATTGCATTTGATTAATATTAATATTTTTTTCAAAATTGACATATCCATATTTTAACAAAGTATTTATATTTTCAAAATAAGGATTCTTATGCAGAATAGTTATTTGTTTGAAATTTACTAAAATTTTATTAATTTCATTAATATCATTATAGTTAAAATAATTTTGATAAACATTGCTTATTTTCTCTCTTGATCTTATTTTATCATTATAGTTAAGAATTTTTTTTGAAATATATTTATCCCAATTATCTCTATTAGTTGATTTTATAAAATTATTTTCAAAATTATTTTTAGCTTTTAACATATTATAGCCATAAGGATTTTCTCTAAGGGATACTTCTAAATGATATAATATTAAAACAAAAATCGTAGAGTATGTTAAGCCTTTTAATAAAAAATAAAACCAACTATTAATTGATTTTTCATAGTTAATTATAATCGAAAATATTAATAAAACTATGCATGAAGAGGCTAAAAAAATTCTTGTGTATTGAATATTAGATTTCCATAACAAAAATAGAAACAAAAATAAAAGTGTTAAGAAAATTAAAATTTTAAATTTTTTAAAATAAAATGGTGTAACAAAAATTATTAATGTAACTGGACTTAACCAACCTGTTGAACCATATTCCTTAGGATTTATTATATAATCCTGAATAAAACCAAAATAAGTTCTACTTAATCCAAGAGAATTATATATTAATATATAAATCTCATTTAATATTGGAATGCCTAATGAAAGATTGTAAGAATTTTGAAGATATTCAACTGACCAGCCCTGTGAATACATGGGATCTGGAAAAAAATTTATCCAAAAACCATCTAATGGATAAAATGGATTTTGAAAATTTATTAAATTAAAAAAAATTTGTGGAAAAGAAATTAATAAAAATAAAAATATTAAATAAAAGAAATTAATCAAACTTTTCTTTTTGTTAGAAAAAAAAAATTGAATTAAAAATATAATACACGAAATTAGCAATACATATATTCCACTCAATCTTGATGAAAATGCAAAAAAACCAAATAAAACTGATAAAAAAGCAATATCTGGTAAATAAATTTCCTTATTATTTTTGTCTTCGAAAAAAATATTTTTATAAAGATGAATTAAAAAAATTATTGAAGTAAGCTCATACGCAAAAAGCAAAAAGTCGGTTTTCATAGAATGATAACCAACATAGGATAATTCAGGTATTAATATAAATATAATAGATGTTAATACTGAAATTTTTTTTGATTTACAAAATACTAAACAGGTTATGTAAAAAATAATTAAACAACCTATAAAAATTAAAAATCTTATTAATCTAGCTAAAATAAAATTATCTGTTACATAATAAAATAATGAAAAACTTATTTCAGCAAAACGAGGAAATAAACCAAATACATTATCTTTAAGAACCCAACCCTGTGCATAAAGCTTAGTGTAGTATCCATATTGGGTAATTTCATCTTGATCATTCCATTCAACAAATATTCTATTGAAATATATTAATAAAATAAAAAAAATTATGGCCCATAAAAACTTATTATCATTTATTAAAAAATCTTTTAAATCAATAGATTGGTTTTTCTGTTGTAAAAAAAAACTTGCTAAACCTAAAAAGGAAAAAAAATAAAATATAATTACGACAAAACTAATACTTTTATTGAAATAATAACTTATATTTGAAATGACTCCTAAAAAGCCTACTGTCAAAAAAAATATAATTACTAATTTAAATAATCTTGAATATAAGTGGCTACCAGCAGGAGTTATGTTGGTAATTGAAATTAAAATATTTAATTTTTTTAATACAAAATAAATAAAATAATTTAAAAAGAAAAAACTAATTGTAAATGTTATTAAATTCATTATAGATATATTTTATCTTTTTTTATACCAAGTTAACTAAAAATATTAATGAAAAATTCCAACATACCTTGCTTAATATTATGTGGTGGAAAAGGCACACGTTTTGGTGAGTTAACAAAAAAAATTCCTAAACCAATGTTAAAAGTTAATGGCATACCAATTTTAATTCACATAATGGACATTTACATAAAAAATGGATTTCGCAAATTTATAATACTTGCAGGATACAAAAAGGAAATAATTAAAAAATATTTTTCAAATAAGATTATCTATAAAAATAAAAAAAGATTTGATGTACTAAAAATAAATAAGAAATTAGTTGAAGTTAGAATTTTGAACACTGGTTTAAATTCCCTTAAAAAAGAGAGAATTCAAAAAGCAAAAAAGATTATTGAGTCAGAAAATTTTTTTCTCACATATGGTGATGGATTAGGAAATATCAATATCAAGAAAAGTTTAAATTTACATTTAAGAAATAAATCACTAATAACCATTACTGCAGTTAGACCTCCGTCTAGATTTGGTGAACTTATAATCAAAAATAATACAGTTTTGAATTTTAATGAGAAGCATTCTATGTCAAGAGGATTTATTAATGGTGGTTTTATAATTTGCAATTTTAAAATTTTTAATTTTTTTGATAAATCAAAAAAAGATTTTGAAGACTCTGTTATAAATAAATTAACAAAACAAAAAAAGGTCTTTTCTTATAAACATCTAGGTTTTTGGCAGTGTGCTGATAATGAAAGAGAGCTTAAATTATTAAATTATATATATAAGAATAAATAGTTATGAATGTACTCGTTACTGGAAATTTAGGTTATGTTGGATCTGAGCTTACTAGTTATTTAAAAAATAAGGAAAAAAAAATAAATATTTATGGTTTAGATATAGGGTATTTCAAAAAAAACAAAACATCTAAAAAAAAAAATAAAATAAAAAAACAATACATTTGTGATATTAGAAATCTTAGTTCTAAATACTTGAAAAATATTGACACTGTAGTTCATTTAGCTGCAATTTCAAATGATCCAATAGGAAATACATTTGAAAAACAAACTAACGATATTAACGTAAAAGCTACAAAAAAACTAATTAATATCTGTTCAAAATTAAAGATAAAAAATTTTATTTTCGCATCAAGTTGTTCTGTTTATGGATTCACAAAAAAAATTTGCACCGAAAAAACAAAAGTTAATCCTTTAACAACTTATGCAAAATCAAAAGTTATTATAGAAAATTATTTAAAAAATAATTTTAAATTTAATTCAACCTGTTTAAGATTTGCGACTGCTTGTGGTGGTAGTAGCAGATTAAGAATTGATCTTGTCCTAAATGATTTTGTTGCAAGCGCAATTAAGAAAAAAAAAATAGTACTTAACAGCACTGGTGATGCTTATAGACCATTAATTGATGTAAAAGATATGTGTAAATCAATACACTGGTCAATGAGAGACAGAAAATTAATTAAAAAAAAAATTTATATGTTTAAATGTTGGAAATAGTAAAAATAACTTTAAAATTATTGATTTAGCCAAAAAAGTACAAAAAAAATATAAAAAAATGCAAATAATTACTAACGATAAAAACAAAGATAACAGATCTTACAAAGCCTCTTTCTCGCAATATCAAAAATTAGCAAAAAAATATCCAATGAATTTTAGTGTTAATAAAAGTATTTTAGAATTGAATAGAATCTTAAAAAATTATCCTAAATCAAAATATGATACTCTTATAAGGTTAAATTATTTGAAAAAGCTCATAAACCAAAATATAATTTCAAAAAATTTAAAATGATAGAAGGTGTTGAAATTAAAAATTTAAAGAAAATTGCTGACGAAAGAGGTGCAATTTTTCACATGTTAAAAAAATCTGATTCTAATTTTTCAAAGTTTGGTGAAATATATTTCGCAACTGCATATCCAGGAGTAATTAAAGGATGGCATTTACATTCTAAGCAAGAACAAAATTATGCATTAATTTCAGGGATGATAAAACTAGTTATGTTTGATGATAGGCAAGGCTCTAAAACCAAAGGCGAAATTATGGAACTTTTCATCGGAGATTATAATTACCAAATAGTGAAGATACCTCCTGGAGTAATTAATGGATGGAAAAATATTGGAACTAAAGAAGCGATATTGGCCAATTGCTCAGATATAGAACATGAAAAAGGTGAGATGAAAAGAATAGATCCTATTAAAAATAATATACCCTATAAATGGGATATAGTATTTCAATAATGGAAATTATTATTACTGGGGCAAGTGGATACATAGGATCAAATCTTGTTGATTTTTTTAAAAAAAAAAAAATCAATTTTTCTGTAATTGCTTCAAATAATATTAATAAAAAAAAAATAAAAAAAAAATTTAAAAACATAAATTTTTTCAAAAAAACTAAAAAAAATAAAAAATATACTATTATCCATTGTGCTTCACCTAATGACATAATATCTAACTCAAGCCTAGAAAAATGTTGCAAAGGAAATCTTGTTTACACTAACAACTTACTAAATTTATTTGAGGATAAAAATTTATCTAAAGTCATTTATCTTTCAACTGCACAGGTTTATGGAAAAAATTTGAAGAATTATGTGTCTGAAAAAAAAAAAGAATATCCATCAAATAATTATGGATTATTCCATAAGTTCACAGAAGACCTGATACAACAACATAAAATAAGAAGAAATTTAAAAACTAATCTTATTTTTTTAAGAATCTCTAATGTTGTTGGTATGCCACTTGTTAAATCTAAATCGGTTTATAGATTACTGCCACATGACGTTTGCAGATCCTTAATTAAAAAAAATGCTGCATATTTAAAGAGCTCAGGAAAACAATACAGAAATTTCATTTGTATTAATGATTTATTAAACGCAATTTCCAAGTTATCTAAAAAAAATATTCCTTCGGGAATTTATAATATTGGTGGGAAAAATATTAGTGTGATTAATTTTGTTAAATTAATTAAAAAATCTTATGATAAGAAATTTAAAAAAAATGCAAAGATTTTAGTAAAAAGTAATTTTCCAAAAGAAATTGATAAACTTAATTATAACTTTGATAAAATATCCAAAGAACTTAAATATTATCCAAAAAACTCTTTTCAAAATTCAATTAACTCTATATTAAACAATATTTCATGATTAATTATAAAATTATTGATAATTTTTTATCTAAAGACGATTTTTTATATTTATCAAAATTAAACCTGGAAAAAGTAAATGATAATAATGTAAGGGTATATAATAATTCAATTTTTAATAATGGTGAAACTAAAGCTTCATGTCTAACAGAAAAATTTATCAATGATCTACATGAAAAATACCATAAAAAAGCAATTAAAATTTTAGAAGAACTTAAACCAGAAAAGTTAAAATTTTATGATTATTCTGAATTTCATATAATAAAAACTGGAAAAAATTTTAATTATCCTATTCATAATGATGTGCCTGACAAATTACTTTCAGGAGTTATTTATCTTCATCCTGAAAACAACAAAGGTACTATTTTTTATAATAATAAAAATGGTGATAAACCTGAAGAAATTAGGTGGAAACAAAACTCTGCTCTTTTTTTTTCAAGAGGAAATGATACCTGGCACTCATTCAGTGGCGATGGAGTAAGTCACAGAATTGTATTAATTTACAACCTAATGACAAATGATATTAAAAAAATATCAGAAATAGATAACTTTAATTATAGTTTTTATCAAATTAAATTTTTTTTAGAAAAAATAAGGCAAAAAATTCGATCTTTATTTTAATTTTTTTTACCTAAAGACAAATTAAGCGTTTTCATATAAATCCTATTCGCTTTAATTAATAATTTTTTATCAATTTGCCTCATTATATCATGTTTTAAATTTTTTTCTCTATTTAAAACTTTCTTATCAATTTTTCCCAAGGAAGTTTTAAAGGATGAATCGCTATATATTTTTTTCTCATTAAATGTTGGATGCAAAAGTGATTTTGAAAACTTAATATTTAATTTTTTACAAATTTTTTTCATCTCTCTTTCGGTATTTTTAACGAATATTTCAAAATTAATTAAAATTACTCTATTAGGATATTTTTTTTTTAAATTATATGAAGAAATTGTACTTAAATTCCATAAGTTTAAGGCATGATTTGGATCTCTATAATTTCTAGAATGACGAATTGCACTTGATAACCACGAAAGTGGAGATCTAAATAATGTAATTGCATAAGATTTTTCAAATGAGCTAAAAAAAAGTTTCATAGAATATTTATTCATATTTAGTCTGGGGGTAAAAAATGAAATATAATTTTTTTGATTAAAATTTTTTTTTTTTAAATTTTGAAAACTTAAAAAAAATGAACTAAAATAAGAATAAATTTGTGATTGAAAATTATTATCTTGTTGAATTTTATCATAAATATATTTTTGCTTTATTAAAT
>MDTD01012799.1_pt1 | contig 10309 bp, 10 predicted proteins | sample 811221 | NCBI WGS metagenome assembly MDTD01 (sample SAMN05326646, study PRJNA326480) | marine metagenome | isolation source: seawater | place: Pacific Ocean: South West | collected 2011
AAATTTTAGCCACGATACAAAAGATATTGATAAAATAATTTCTAGAATAAGAAAAATTGAAAAAAAAAAAAGAAAACATATTCCTATCATTGCAGATTTACAGGGTGTTAAGTTAAGAATAGGCGAATTAAAAAATAAAAATATTAAAATTAAATACAATCAAAAGTATATTTTTGACAATAAGAATAATAAAGGTGATAATACGAGGGTAAAATTTCCTTTTCCTTCAATTCTTAAAAAAATTAAGAAAGGTAACAAAATACTTATAGACGATGGAAAATTTATTTTTGTCGTATTAGAGAAGAAAAATAATCAAATAATAACAAAATGTAAGAGTCAAAACTGTTTGCTAAATAGTTTTAAAAGTGTTCACATTCCAAAAATTGAGGTCCCTTTTAATAAGTTGACGCCGAAAGATCGTAAGGATATTAAGGTAGCAATCAAACTTGGGTTTAATTGGATAGCATTATCCTACATTCAAAATGAAAAAATTATATTAGAGACAAGGAAAATTTTGAGAAAAGATGTAGGTATTATAGCTAAAATTGAAAATAAATTAGCTTTAAAAAATATAACCAAAATTATTAAGGCCGCTGACACGATAATGATAGCTAGAGGTGATCTTGCAATTGAAATTGGCCATAGTGAAGTTCCAAAAGTGCAATTAAGTTTAATAAAAAAATGTTCACAATTTTCAAAATCTGTAATTGTAGCTACACAGATGCTTGAAAGTATGATTGAAAATAATACCGCTACACGTGCCGAGATTAATGATATAGCGACCGCAATTTTTCAGGGTGCTGACACTGTAATGTTATCTGCTGAAGCTGCAGTTGGCAAATTTCCAGCACAAGCAGTATCAACAATGAGTAAAACTATTCTTTCTACTGAAAAATATAAAAAAGAACACATTGAAGATTTTAAAAATTCTATAATAACGAATAAAGATCCTGTGAAATCTATTCTACTTTCTGTTAAAGATATTGCTTACAACCCAAATGTAAAAGCTATAATCGTTTTTTCAAATTCTGGCAAATCAGCAAAACTAGTTTCTGCGATGCGACCTGCAGCTAAAATAGTGACGATTTCACCTAATATAAATGTAAGTAGACAGGTATCATTGCTTTGGGGTGTGCAGTCTATAAACAGCAGAGATGCTAATGGATGGAAAGATATGATGTCTATTTCAAAAGAAATTATTAAAAAGTTAAAATTTGTTAAAAAGAATGATTTTGTAGTTATTACAGCAGGTTTGCCTTTTGGAAAAGCTGGTATGACTAATATGGTTAGACTTTATAAAGTGGGTTCTTAATGGAAGATAATTACAGTATCGAAGAAATCTTATCAGCAATTACAGATCTTCAAAATATGAGCAAAAACAAAAATAAAAAAATTTCAAAAGAATCATCAATAAAATTTGATAATTCAAATATTCCCAAAAATACACTTAGGTTGATTGAAGAAGCTGAGAAATCTAAAAATTAAATTAAACCAGATATTTGAATAGCCGTATCACACATCCTATTAGAAAATCCCCATTCATTATCATACCAGGAGAGAACTCTACTAAATTTCCCCTTTATAACTTGGGTTTGAGTAATGTCGAATATCGAGCTATGAGAATTGTGATTAAAATCTTTTGACACTAAAGGTTTTTGGTTTACATCTAAAATTCCCTTTAGCTCTCCTCTTGCTGCATTTGTCATAGCTTCATTAATACTTTCAGGTGTGACTTCTTTATCAGTTACTAATGTTAAATCGATTAATGAAACATTCGGAGTTGGAACTCTTATAGCTGTACCATCTAGCTTGCCTTTTAAACTTGGCAGCACTAGACTCATTGCTTTGGCTGCTCCTGTTGAAGTTGGTATCATTGATCCTTCTGTGGAACGAGCTCTTCTTAAATCTTTATGTAAAGTATCTAAAAGTTTTTGATCACCTGTGTAACTATGGATTGTAGTCATATAACCATAGTTTATACCAAAAGTTTTTTCTAAGACCATTGCAACGGGCGCTAAACAGTTTGTCGTACATGATCCGTTAGAAATAATATTATGCTCTTTTTTTAACTCTTTACTATTAACACCTTGAACTATTGTAAAATCTACTTCTTTGCCGGGAGCAGAAATTATTACTTTTTTTGCTCCGCCTTTAATATGTTTTTCTGCTGAAGACTTATCCAAGAATATTCCAGTACACTCTAAAACTACATCAGCACCTACTTTTTTCCAAGGAATATTAGCAGGATCCTTTTCCGCAAAAACTTTTATTTCTTGATTGCCGATTTTAAAACCATCTTTAGAAGTTTGAATATCCTCGTTAATAATGCCATGTGTGCTATCGTATTTTATTAAATGAGCGTTAGTTTCGATTGAGCCTAAATCGTTTATAGCTACTACCTTAATTTTATTTTTATAATTCTCTAGAATAGCCCTTAGAATTAATCTGCCTATCCTACCAAATCCATTTATTCCTACATTAACCATTAATTTAAGTAATTATGTTTTTTTTATTAAGATTTTACAATATAAATATACTTAAATTTAGAAATATCAATATTAAAGAATATGAGAAATAGAAAAAAGATTGCTTTAATTACCGGTATCACTGGTCAAGATGGATCGCTCTTAGCTGATTTTTTATTAAAGAAAAAATATAAAGTTTTCGGCGTAAAGAGGAGATCGTCTACTTTTAATACATCTAGAATAGATCATCTTTATAAAGACATTCAAGAAAGTAAAAATTTCATTCCATATTATGGTGATATGACCGACTCAACAAATATAATAAGGATTATTCAAGACACAAAACCAGATGAAATTTATAATCTTGCAGCTCAGTCTCATGTTCATACAAGTTTTGAAACACCAGAATATACCGCTAATGCAGATGCTTTGGGCCCTTTGAGAATTTTGGAAGCAATAAGAATATTAAAGCTTACAAAAAAAATAAAATTTTACCAGGCATCAACATCTGAGATGTTTGGTAATCAAGGAAAAACACAAAATGAAAAAACACCATTTAATCCTGTAAGTCCATACGGAGTATCAAAATTATTTGGATATTGGATGACAGTTTGTTACAGGGAATCTTATGGTTTGTTTGCTTGTAATGGAATTTTATTCAATCATGAAGGTCCAAGAAGAGGTGAAACTTTCGTAACAAGAAAAATTTCAAGAGCAGTAGCTGAAATATCATTAGATAGAAGAAAATGTTTATACCTTGGAAACTTGAACGCGAAAAGAGATTGGGGCTATGCCAGTGATTACGTTGAGAGTATGTGGCTTATGTTGCAGAAAAATAAACCTGATGATTATGTAATTGCCACAGGGGTAGCTAAAAGTGTGAGAGAATTTGTAAAAGAAGCTTTTAAAGTAATAGGTATAAATATTGGTTGGAGAGGAAAAAATGAGAAAGAGATTGGTTTTGATAAAAGAACTAAAAAGATTTTAGTCAAAATTGATCCAAGATATTACAGACCTAATGAATTAAATTTTTTAAGAGGTGATAGTAGGAAAGCTAGAAAAGTTTTAGGTTGGAGACCAAGAAAAAAATTTAAAGATTTAGTAAAGGAAATGGTTGAAAACGACTTAGAAAATATCAATTAACTTTTAATCATACCAAATCTTATTTTTGTAAATAACAAAAACATATTGAATATTGATTTAATCATATGTTTCAAAAACATTTTAGAATTTCCTTCAACCCTGCCTCTAATATCCATAGGTATTTGAGAAATTTTATATTTTTTTAAATTAATGATTACTAATGATGTAAAAAAGAAATCGTAATCGTTTGAAATACATTCTTTTATAAAATTTTTGTTGATTGATCTTAAATCATAACACCTGAAAGAATTTGTGGTATCAAAATTCGTTCCAAAGAAAACAAACGACATAAAATGAGCTCCTTTGCTCAAAAATCTTCTAAATAATGTCCAATCAGGAGCAGAATTTTTTTTAAGATATCTTGAACCAACAACTAAATCTGATTTATTTATTTTATTTAAAAGTTTTTTTATATATTTTGGATGATGTGCAAAATCTGTATCCATCGTAATTGCTAAATCAAATTTCTTTTTGTAAGCCCAATTTAATCCATCTTTATGAGCTTTACCTATACCTTCTCTATTTTCTTTTTGTATAACAAAAACATTCTTGCTGTTTAGTTTTTTTATATTGCTAATTACTTCCCTTGTTCCGTCATTGGAGCCATGATCTATAAATAAGTATTTAGTGTTAAGTTTTAGTTTCTTTAATAGACTGAAAAGGTGCTTTATATTATTTACCTCGTTCAATGTAGGTAATATTATTAATATTTTTTTTATTCTACTCAAGGACATCCTTTATTATGTATGATAAATTATATGTTGGTTTCCATCGAATGTGTTTTAAAAGTCTCTTATTATTTCCGGTAAGAAAAAATTTTTTTTTAGACGACTTTTCGATACTCCTTAATTGTATCTTTTTCTTGATTTTATAAAATTTGACAATAGATTGAAAAATTTCCTTGATTGATCGTAATTTGCCCGATGAAATAATAAATGTATTCGATTTTTTAAGTTGCATTAATTTGATCATCGCATTTGTAGCATCTTTTGCTAACATTATATCAAGTTTGCTATTTAAATTTTTTACTAAAATTTTATTTTTATTATTTCTTACAGCTTTTAAAACTTTATGTGCAAGCTCTTTTATTAAAAAATTTTTTTTCGTATACTTTGAAACATGTGTATATAAAATACCAACATTGCAGAAAACTTGATTTTTTTCCCTATAATACTCGCATATTTTTAATCCCATGTATTTCACAAAAGCATACTCAGAGAAAAAAGATGGAGCAGAATTTTCATCTTGAGGAAAATTTTTTGAATTCTCAAAAATATGCGAAGAACATGCATAAAATAATCTAAATTTTTTCTTTTTAAATTTCGACATGAAATCCAAGAAATTCGTCAGTCCTACAATATTAGAATTTATATTTTCAAAAAATATTTTTTTGTTTGGTTTTTGGCTTGATGAGATATTATGAGTTGCAAAAAAATAAATATCCAATTTTTTTTGTTTCTTTAAATATTTAAAAACTTCTCTTTTATTCTTAATATCAAGTTTTGTCGCATGAGAATTTTTATTAAGAATTTTAATTTTTTTTTTTGAAATAATGTGAACCTTGATTTTTTTTAATAGAGCTTGACTATGAAGAATTTTACCATCTTGCCCATAACCAACGATTAAAATAGCCCTATTAACTTTATTCATTTAGAGACTATATTTAACTTTGGAAGTGGGAACACTAATTTTCCACCATGCTTTAAAAAAATTTTTTCTCTTTTCAAAATCTCTTTTTTAAAGTGCCAAGGCATAACAAGATAAAAATTTGGTTTTTTAATTCTTGAACTTGTCTCGGAGATTATTGGTATTTTTGAACCTGGAGTTTCTCTTCCCCACTTTTCATTATTTCTGTCTGCTGCAAATTCGATATCTTTTTTAGTTAATTTGCAATATTGTAAGATTATATTTCCCTTAGTTGATGCACCATATAAATGAATTATTTTTTTTTCCTTTTTATTTTTATGTACAAAGTTTTTTAATTCTCTTTTTGATTTCTTAATATTTTTCTTAAATTTTCTTAGGTTAATTTTTAATTTACCAAAGTATTTTTTTTCAATTTTTTTAATTTTCTTAATATTGCGATTATTATTTACATGCCCTGAATTTTCATGAGATATAAAAAATCTTATACTCCCTCCATTCATTTCATTAAGTTTTATATCAAATATTTTAAGACAGTTTTTATGCAACATAATGTTTAGTTGATACATAGTAAAATAAGTTAAATGTTCATGGCATAAACTATCGTAAGCATTATTAAAAAAAAGTTTTGGAAAGTAAGATTGTTCTAACACCCAAACACCTTTTTTATCCAAAATTTCACTGATATCTTTCACAAAATCATTTGGATTAGGTAAATCATAAAAAACTGCTATAGAAGTAATCGCTTTAGCTTTTTTTTTTACTTTTTTTTTAAAAACCCTTTTGTCAAAAAATCCAGGATGTACGATAAATTTTTTAGGATATTCAGACCTAAATTTTTTAATTGTTGGGTCTATACCAAATTTGATAGTTTTTTTATTTTTATACTTTTTCAATAACGTGCCATCATTACTAGCAATATCTAATACGATATCTTTTGATTTTAGATTTACTCTTTTTTCAATATCTCTTGTTATGGACTCTAAGTGATCATTCATTGTTTGATTAACTCCAGACTTATAGCCATAATTTTTGTTATATAGTCTTTTTAATTCGTAATTATGTTCTAATTGGATTAATTTACATTTAGAACAAATAACAACGTTCATTGGAATTTTATTTAATTTTTTTGTATTGATTGGTGGAAATTCTGTGGAGAGACACATTTTTCCAAAGTTTAAGAATTCCTTTAATTTTTGTTCATTGCAGCACCTGCATTTTTTTATTGTTGAATATTTCATTATTTTAATTAAATATAATGTGATACATATTAATATACTATAATGACAGTTCAAATTTTAAAACCTGATTGTAATTTAGAGACCATAAGAGATGGTAGAGGAGGTATTTTTACTTGGATACCGAAAGAACCAATAGTTGAATTTAATATGCTTTATTTTAATCCTGGAAAAGTAAGAGGATTTCATTTTCACCCCCATTTTATAGAGTATCTATTAGTTGTTGACGGAAATGGAACTTTGGTTACTAGAGAGGACCCTAAAGATAAAAGCACTGAGTCTTTTATACATTTAAGCAAAGGTATGTGTACTCGGACAGAAAAAAATACTTATCATACAGTATATGCGATTACTGAAATGACAATAGTAGCAATGTTAACAAAAAGATGGGATCATTCTTCACCTCCAATAATTAAAGTAGATGATTAAAGGATCTTTAATAGGCCTTTTAGGCTGTAATGGATTTGTTGGAAAAAATTTATCTAAAATTTTTGAAAAAAAAAAATTAATTTTTTAGGCATTAATAGAAACAACCATAAAGAATATCTACAAACAAAATTTGATTTTTTAATTAACGCTGCAATGCCTTCAAAACGTTTTTGGGCAAAAAATAATCCCGATTTAGATTTGATTGAAACTGTAGAAAAAACAAGATTTTTTGTTGAAAAATTTAAATATAAAAAATTTATTCACTTAAGTTCTGTCTCTGCCAGATGTCAAACACATACAATTTATGGAGCTAATAAAAAGAAAAGTGAAGATATTGTTTTAAGAAATTCTAACAATTTAATTTTACGTTTAGGTCCTATTTATGGGGATGGTTTAGATAAAGGTGTTTTAATTGATATGTTAAATTCAAAGACTGTATACATTGATGGGTCAAGTAAATACTCATTTACTAGTTTAAAATGGGTCGGAGAATGGATTTGTGAAAATTCAATAAGTTTTTCAGGTTTAAAAGAAATAGGTTCAAAAGATTTTTTAGTGTTAAATGAAATTGCAAAAAAAATTAATTCAAAAAGTGTCTTTCAGGGTGAGGTTGATGATCAACTAATAATAGACGAGGAAACATACAACTCAAAAAGTGATGAGGTCTTTGATTTTTTAAAGATTTATGGAAACAAATAATCTAAAAAATATTTTTTATATTTCTATAGTTTTTTTTTACTCCGTTTGTATCAATCAATATTATGGAAATTTAGGTCTCCATTCTTTAGACTCTACTATAGGCTTAAGTAATGGGTATAGATTAACTACAGGACAAACCCCTTTTGTTGACTATTGGGTAAGCTCTGGTTTTTTAACAGATGTAATACAATCATATTTTTTTAAAATATTTGGTTTCTCATGGCAAATTTACGTTTTGCATGCTTCAATTTTTAATGCATTACTAGCAGTTAGTGTTTACATTTTTTTATATTTTCTAAATTTTTTAAAAATTCACGCTTTTTTATATAGTTTAACAACAGCAACTATTGCTTATCCTGTTGCGGGTGTAGTGCTAGTCGATTTTCATTCGTTAATTTTAAGTATTATTGGAATAATTATATTTTATTATTCAATTAAAAAAAAAAATAAAATCATTTTAACAACAGTTCCTCTCATTTATATGCTGGCTTTTTTATGTAAACAAATTCCCGCAGGATATTTCGCTCTTCTGATTTCGTTTTTTATCCTTTTGTACTGCTATAAAAATAAAATAATTTGGCCAATAGTATATTTACTTATTGGCTCATTTGTTTCTTTATCTTTGCTTATTATTTTTCTAAACTTGAAAGAGATAGAGTTAAGTGCTTTTTTTACTCAATATGTGAACTTTAGCTCAACAATTTTTTCAAATAGTCAAAAAAGTTCAATAATTTTACAATTGAAAGAGCTTCTAAAAATAAAATATTTTTTACTTATATTTATTTTATTTATTCTAAAAATCTCAATTAAAAAATTTAAAACAAAAGATAATAATAGCTCAATGATTGTTTCTATAATTATAATATCTTCGGCAGCTGTTTTTTTAACTGAGATATTTACAAACAACCAAAATGTAACGTTAGGAATAATGCCGTTGCTTATTGCTCTTATATCAACTTTATTTATAAAAAGGCCAATGACTAATGATAGATTAAAGTATTTTATTTATTTTATTATTTTAATTCTTTTTATTAGGACTGTAATGATTAATAGTATTTATCTCGCTTTTATTCCGGTGTTAGCATTAATTTATTTTTATAAAAAGAGTCTTCTAAAAAATTTTACAAGCCAATTTTTAATTTTAGTATTATTTTTTACCTCATTTTACTTTGAAAAATTTGTTAAAATTAGAAGATTTAATGACATCTTTCACAATGTTTCGACCTTTGTTCCTGGAAAAAATATTAGTCCTAAATTTTCTGGTCTACGTTGGAAAACAAATTATGTAAATACAAATGAAGAAATTGATATGGTTACTTTTGTACTAAATCATAAAAATATAAAAGATGATGATTTATTAATAATAACAAATTTACAGATTTACGATTTTTTAATTGATAGAAAAAATAATTCTCCTGTGAAGTACTGGCTTCAAGATAAATCTTACCCTTCAAAAAAAAATCCACTCAGAATTAACTTTGAAAATTTTTTTCAAGAAAAAATGGAGAAGAAAAATATAAGAAAAATATTAATTATAAATGATAACGACTTTAAATTGGAGGAGTTTGATTTCTTGTCAGATTGTTTTGAACTAAGTAATGTTTTAAAATATCAAATTAAAGAATATGAAAAAAAAAATGCTTGTATATAAATTTAAACGTATCTAAAAACTATAACCGCATATCCAAAACAAATAATAGTAGCTACCCAAAGGACACTACCGACTAGTGCTAGCCAAAATAGATGTATAAATGCACTTCCCAACAAAGAAATGAACAATCTATCTCCTCTAGTTGTATCTAAACCTAAAATTCCTTTTCTAGGGCTTCCTCCTGGAGATTTTTTTTCCCAAATAACCATAGCTGTTAAACATAAAACTATGAATATAAAAAAAGCTGCAGTTTGCCATGTCCATGCCATCCAAGTAATAAATTCAAATTCAAAGAATCCTTTCTCTTTCTCTTTAGCCATGTCTCCCCAAGTTGCTGCATTTAATATATTAAACATTATCATACTCTACCTAATGCAAATCCTTTCGCTATATAGTTTCTGACAAAATAAATAACAATTGCGCCTGGAACTATGGTCAAACTACCGGCAGCTGCTAGCAATCCTAACTCGTATCCCGATGTACTTGCAGTTCTAGTCATTGTAGCTGCTATTGGTTTGGCGGCTACAGCTGTGAGAGTCTTGGCTAGCAATAATTCTACCCATGAGAACATGAAACAGAAAAACATAGTAATACCTATTCCTGCGGTTATTGTTGGTATGAATATTTTGAAAAAAAATCTCCAAAATGAGTAACCATCAACATATGCAGTTTCATCTAATTCTTTAGGAACAGCTGACATAAATCCTTCTAAAATCCAAACTGCTAAAGGAATATTAAAAAGACAGTGGGAAAGAGCCACTGCAACATGGGTGTCAAATAAATTTACTGATGAATAAAATTGAAAAAAAGGTAAAGCAAATACAGCTGGTGGGGCCATCCTATTAGTTAATAACCAGAAAAATAAATGTTTATCTCCTAAAAATTTATATCTTGAGAAAGCGTAAGCAGCGGGTAATGCAGCTGCAACAGATATAACAGTATTCATAACAACATAATAAATAGAATTAAGATAACCAGTGTACCAAGTGCTATCTGTAAATATTGTTTTATAGTTATCTAAAGTAAATTCTTGAGGCCAT
>MDTD01068943.1_pt1 | contig 10309 bp, 4 predicted proteins | sample 811221 | NCBI WGS metagenome assembly MDTD01 (sample SAMN05326646, study PRJNA326480) | marine metagenome | isolation source: seawater | place: Pacific Ocean: South West | collected 2011
CGGTAACCTATGCACCACCGATAGCTGCGATGTGGCCAAGGGGTGTGTGACGGCGAATAATACGCAACCTTGCGATGACGGTGATACCTGCACCTTGGGTGATATCTGCGCCGATGGTGGCTGTGTAGCCGGAGGCGAGGCGCTCGCCTGCCAGGATGGAAATCCGTGCACCGACGATGGGTGCGATGCGGGACTTGGGTGCATCTTTACGGCCAATCAGGTCGATTGCGACGATAAGAATGCCTGTACGACGTCGGATGTGTGCGCGGAAGGGGCATGCTTAGGCTCGGGCTCGTTGGCCTGCGATGATGGCAATCCCTGTACCATCGATAGCTGCCTTCCGGGTGGTGGATGCAGCTACGAGAATGCGGTGGGTATCTGCAACGATGGTGATGCCTGCACCGTGAATGACACCTGCCAAGAGGGTCAATGCGTCAGCGGTTCGGTGCTTTCTTGCGACGATGGTAATCCTTGTACCGATGAGGTCTGCGAGGGTGGAGATTGCATCTTTACACCGAACCAGTCCGACTGCGATGACGGAAATACGTGCACCGTGTCGGATGTATGCAAGGCAGGAGCCTGTATGGGTTCGAGCGCACTGGTTTGCGACGATGGGAATGTGTGTACGGTCGATAGCTGCCTGCCTGAGACTGGATGCGCATACGCTAACGCCGTTGGCTCTTGCGATGACGGCAATGCGTGCACTGTGAATGACATCTGTGTGGATGGGGATTGTGAGAGTGGTCTGCTCTTAACCTGCGACGACGACAATCCTTGTACGGATCAGGTCTGCGAGGGTGGAGATTGCATCTTTACGCCCAACTCGAACGATTGCGACGATGGCAATGCCTGCACGCAGGGAGATGTTTGCAAAGGGGGGTGGTGCAGCTTTACTGCGTCCTTGGATTGCAGCGACGATAACCCTTGCACCGACGATGCATGCGATGTGGAGACAGGATGCTCGTCGGTTCCCAATACCGACCCTTGTAACGATGGGGACCTATGTACCTTGGGTGATACCTGCAGCGATGGAAGTTGTGTGGCCGGAGGCGAGTCCCTGGTTTGCGACGATGGTCTCTATTGTAACGGTCAAGAGAGCTGCTCGCCCGAGAAAGGATGCGTGTCTGGGGAGGCTCCCACCGATGATGACGGATTTGAGTGTACCCAGGAGGTGTGTGACGAAGAGACGGATGCGATTGTGAGCGTGCCAAACGATAACCTCTGTGATCCGGCCCCTGGCATGCTTTGCAAAGTTGGCGTCTGCAACGTCGAATCAGGGTGCGGGGTTGCCGATAAGCCGAATTGTTGCGGCAACAGCATCGTCGAGAACGGGGAGACCTGCGACGACGGAAACAATGTGGGTGACGATGGATGTTCGGCCCAATGCGAGAAGGAGGGTACTTTCGTCTCTCTTGTTGGAGAGCCTGAGGTCGCTGCGGTCTTTAGTGATATCGAACGTACCTTTTGTTACTCCAACAACTTGATGAATGGATTGTGGGTCATGCCAGGCGATAAGATCGTCACAGGCCATTACAGCCAAGCTGGCTACTACATCCACAGCAGCAACCAAGGTGGGCACCCGCAGTATCCCGATGTAGATACCGGAAATATCTACCGCCGAATGGTTCATATGCCGGCCTTCAGCCGCGTCGCCATCACGCTCAATCAGCAATATCCGACGGGTGCTGGCGAGATTATGCTCGCGACGATAGACGGCGAGACGGGCATCATTTCGGACCGGGTGATGGCTCAGTTCTCCGATGGATTTTCAGAGAAGTGCAATCTGATTTCGTCCGACACGGAACATTTTCTCTGCATGACTGAGGGCGCGATCCGTTGGTACAAGGCGAGCGAGTCCTCCAGCACCCTTGAATACGTGAAAACAGTGGGTCTTGATGCCGCCAATTATGCGCAGTGTTCATCCCACTGTTTTGGCGGAACCTTCGCCTGGGATGGGAAGTACTACTACGTGGCCCAAACTGGAAATGGCAGTGGGAATTCCAATTACGTCGTATTCGATGCGGATGGAAATTACGTCGGTGCTTATGGAGGCGGAATTGCCAACATTACGAGCGTGTACTTCGATTGGCACGTTGGACGCTACACGGTGCACGATGGGTATGGAGATCGTCAGGCCGGGGCTGTCTACAGCTGGCAAGGCGGACAGTGTGGAGACGATACTCAGACCTACGGTCCTCCTTCCCTTTATCACCAGTAGCAAGTTGGGCATGACATCCCTGAAGCAAAGGCGCGAATCACTAGTGATGGACCTGCGCCTTTGCTAGACTACGCCCACGTCAATGGGGGACAGAAATGATTCGACGACGAAATGCGATTGTGTGGTTGGTGTGCATAGCGCTTCCAGTCTTCTTTGGAGGCTGCGCTGATAGCGGTGTAACGAGCAGTGTTACCGATTCGGGGACGCCGGATACAGCCGTTGTGGATAGCGCTCAGCCCGATACCAGCGTTCCCGATATCGCTGTCCCGGATACGAACGAACCAGACTTCATGTCTGAGGATGCGGGTCAGCCGTCGACCTGCGAGCCCGGCGAAGGATGTTTCGGTGAGATCTGCGAGGGTAACGACGATTGTCTCTCGGGTATTTGCACCCAGCATATGGGCGAGAAGGTCTGTTCCAAAACCTGTGATGATACCTGTCCGCAAGGCTGGGACTGCACATTGGTCGGGGCTGGTGGCGATGGGCAATACGTGTGCATCTCTAAGTTCAGCCACCTCTGTCTTCCTTGCGAAACTTCGGATGGATGTACGGCAGAGTCTCCCAACGCATGCGTGAAATACGCTGACGGAGCGAGCTTTTGTGGTGGGGCCTGTGATGTCGATACGCCATGTCCCTCGGGCTACGCCTGTCAGGAAGTGGAGATCGCCAATGGCGCGACGAGCTTTCAGTGCGTCAACACCGCCGGGGTCTGTCCTTGCACAAACCTCGCGATTGAGTCCTCCTTGTCGACGCCGTGCGAGAGTACAAACGATATTGGGACATGCAGTGGGGTACGTATTTGTGAGGAGTCCGGCTTAAGTGCGTGCTCCGCTCTGGAGGCCACCGATGAGATCTGCAACGGCATCGATGATGATTGCAACGGCGTGGCCGACGACGGGACCTGCGATGACGGCAATGATTGCACCATTGATACATGCGCCGGGGCGGATGGATGTACGTACGAACTTCTTACCGAGGGTGAATGTCTGGACGGTGATTCGTGCACCATTGGCGATCACTGTGAAGAAGGTGTGTGTGTCGGAACAGAGATCGATTGCGACGACGACAACCCTTGCACCAAGGACAGTTGTAATGGCCTGGGCGGCTGCAGCAATGAGCCACAAGTGGCTGTGTGTGACGATGGAGATCCCTGTACGTTGGGAGATCTATGCTCCGAAGGCGCGTGCCAAGGAACGGCGACCCTAACCTGTGATGACGGCAATCCTTGCACCGACGATAGCTGCGGCGAGGCCGGATGTGTGTACACCGCCAACGAGGGCGGCTGCGATGATGGTAATGCCTGTACCGAGGGCGACGTCTGTGCAGATGGCGCATGTGTCGGGGCGGCTGTGACCTGCGACGATGGGAACCTTTGTACGACCGATAGCTGCGATGTGGCCACCGGGTGTGTGACGGCCAATAACTCCCAGCCCTGCGACGATGGTGATACCTGCTCCGTGGGAGATACGTGCGCGGACGGCGGCTGCATGGCGGGCGAAACGAAACTCACATGTGAGGATGGCAACCCCTGCACGGATGATGGGTGTGACACGGTGCTCGGCTGCGTGTTCTCGGCCAATAACGTGTCCTGCGATGATAAAAACACGTGTACGACGGCCGATTCGTGCATTGAGGGTGCATGCATAGGCTCCGGTTCTCTCGCCTGCGACGATGGTAATCCCTGTACCATCGACAGTTGTCTTCCCGATGGGGGATGTAGTTATGAATCAGCGGCCGGCGCTTGCGATGACGGGGATGCCTGTACGGTGAACGATGCATGTCAGGAAGGTGTGTGCGTGAGCGGGTTAACCTTGGAATGTGACGATGGCAACCCGTGTACGGACCAAGTCTGTGAGGGGGGAGACTGTGTGTTCACGCCGAATGCAGAACCTTGCGATGACGCCAATGCGTGCACCAGCGTGTCTGTATGCGAGAAGGGCGTGTGCCAAGCGAAGGAAATGGTCGATTGTGACGATGGAAACGTCTGCACCAAGGATGGATGCTCCATTGACCAGGGGTGCAGTAACACGCCAATTGCGTCTCCTTGCGAGGACGGAGATTTATGCACGGTGGGTGATGCTTGCAAGGATGGCGTATGTGCGTCTGGAGGTGATCTGACCTGCGAAGATGGCAACCCATGCACCGATGACCAATGTGATTCAGGGTCCGGATGTGAATTTGTGGCCAATGCAAACGCCTGTGACGACGCCAATGCCTGCACGACCTCGTCGGTTTGCCAAGACACGCTCTGTGTGGGTGGGGAACTTCTCGATTGCGATGATGGCGACGTATGCACCGATGATAGCTGCGATATGGAGAAGGGCTGCATGCACGTCTTTAACGAGGCTCAATGCGACGATGGCGATGCCTGCACCGTGGGAGATCAATGCAAGGCGGGAGCCTGCGTCGCGCCAGGTGTCCTCGATTGTGATGATGACAACCCGTGCACCGATGACGGCTGTGATTCGCAAAATGGTTGCTCGAGCACGTTTAATAATCTGCCTTGCGACGATGGCGACGCTTGCTCGGCGGAGTCCGCATGCAGCGAAGGCGAGTGTATCGGTCTGGTCGAGGTCGTATGTGACGACGGGGATGATTGCACTGCTGACTTCTGCATGCCCGACACGGGATGCGAAACCAAGCCCCAATCGTGCTGTGGGGATAGCATTGTCGACCCAGGTGAAGAGTGTGATGACGGTAACGACGACAATGCCGATGGATGTACGTCATCGTGCGAGAAGTTCACAGGTTGTAATGGCGGACAGCTTTTATCGACGTCGCCCAGCGGCAAAATTATCCTATGCGACAACCCTGGCTCTTGTGAGCAGGATAAAGGCAATGATTGCCCCGCAGGATACCATCTATGTACCCTCAAAGAATTCAATGCCTATAACGATGGCTGGAACTATACGCCTCCGAAAATCTTCGTGGGCGCCATTAATTGCCGAAATGGCTCCGGCGCAGGCCATCAAACCTTCAGTGGATATGCCGGGGACGACCAAGAATTTAACTGCTGGCATGGCTCTTCGAACCCCTGGTGTACATCGGGATATGGGTGCAACGAACAGGACGACATCGCTACGTGCTGTGTCGATAATCCCAAGTGTGGAGATAATGTCGTAGATCCCCAGCTTGAAAGTTGTGACGACGGGAATAAAACCAACGGTGACGGTTGCGATAACGACTGCAAAGTCAGCTACCCTGGCTGCTAAAGAATACCACTTTAAGAGGACGTAACGATGAGACGACGGACACTTTATTCACTGGCTATGTGTGCATGTTTGAGTGCGCTTGCAGCGGGCTGCGCCGACAGCGGTGTAACGAGCGGTGGCACCGATTTGGGAACGCCGGATACAGCCATTGTCGATAGCGCCGAAACCGATATCAGTGTCCCCGATATCGCGGCGCCAGATACGAATGAACCAGACCTCACGTCTGAGGACGCGGAGCAGTCGTCGACCTGTGAGCCAGGAGAAGGCTGCTTTGGTGAGTCCTGCGAGGGCAACGATGATTGTCTGTCCGGAATATGCACCCAGCATATGGGCGAGAAAGTCTGCTCCAAAACCTGCGATGAGACGTGTCCTCAGGGGTGGGATTGCACCCTTGTTGGCGGCGGCGGTGATGGCCAATACGTGTGCGTGTCCAAGTTTAGTCACCTCTGTCTTCCCTGCGAAACCTCGGAAGGATGCGCGGGGGATACCCCCAATGCATGCGTTCAATATGGTGGTGGTACGAGCTTTTGCGGCGGCGCGTGCGATTTAGATACGCCATGCCCATCCGGATATGCCTGCCAGGAGGTCGAAAGCGTCGGTGGAACAAAGAGCTTCCAATGCATGAATACGGCTGGCGTTTGCCCATGCTCAAACCTCGCCATCGCATCCGTGCTGACGACACCATGCGCCGTCACGAATGACATCGGCACCTGCGAAGGTGTGCGTACATGTACCGAAGACGGACTCACAGCATGCACCGCCTCCGAGGCGACGGATGAGGTATGCAATGGCATCGATGACGACTGTAATGGACTCGTGGATGACGGCACCTGCGATGATGGCAACGGTTGCACGATCGACACCTGCGCGGGAGCCGATGGGTGCACGTATGAAATTCTGACCGAAGGAGAGTGCCTCGATGGCGATTCCTGCACGATTGGAGATCATTGCGAAGAGGGCGTATGCGTCGGTAAAGCCATCGATTGTGACGATGAGAATCCGTGCACGGTCGACAGTTGCGACGGGCTGGGCGGCTGCAAAAGCGAGCCTCAGGTTGCCGCATGTGATGATGGAGATCCCTGTACGCTGGGTGACCTTTGCTCCGAAGGCGTTTGCCAAGGCACGGCCACGTTAACGTGCGATGACGGCAACCCTTGCACCGATGATAGCTGCGGCGAGGCGGGATGCGTGTACACCGCCAACGAAGGTGGATGCGATGACGGTAATGCGTGCACGCAGGACGATGTCTGCGATGCCGGGGTATGCATCGGCGTTCAGGTCGCCTGTGATGATGGAAACCTATGTACGACCGATAGCTGCGACTTCGAGAAAGGTTGTGTCGCCGTCAATAACGCCCAACCCTGTGATGACGCAGACGGTTGTACCTTGGGCGATGTATGTGCGGAGGGGAGTTGTGTCTCCGGTCAGGGCATGACATGCGACGATGGCAATCCCTGCACTGATGATGGATGTGACAGCGAGCTTGGTTGCATCTTTTCGGCCAATACCGATGCGTGTGATGACAAGAATAGTTGCACGACGGGTGACGCATGTGCTGAGGGGAATTGCATCGGGCTGGGAGATCTATCCTGCGATGATGGTAACCCCTGTACCGAGGATAGCTGTCTTGCGAATGGAGGGTGTTCCAACATCGTCATCGTCGGAATATGTGACGATGGAGACGCCTGTACGGTCGGTGACACATGCATCAATGGAGCATGCGAGAGCGGCGAAGCTGTTGCCTGCGATGACGGAAATCCATGCACCGACGAGGGTTGTAACGGCGGTGATTGTGTCTTCACGCCTAATCAATCCGAGTGTGACGATGACAATGCCTGTACGGTAGCGTCCGCATGTAAAGAGGGAGCATGTGTTGCAACGGAAGCCCTCGATTGCGATGACGGTAATGGATGCACGGACGATGCCTGCGCGCCACAGACCGGATGCATCCATGCCAACAACTCAGCTCCCTGCACCGACGGGAACGTATGCACCCTCAATGACACGTGTCAGAATGGTTCGTGCGAGACCGACGGCACCCTAAACTGCGACGATGGAAGTCCCTGCACGGAGGATTCGTGCGATTCGCAGGTCGGATGCCAATTCATCCAGACGATTTTTCCATGCTGCGACGGTGGAACCGTAGGCTGCGGTGATGTTTGCGTGAACATCCAAGTAGACGATAACAACTGCGGAGGGTGTGGTGAAGCCTGTGACGATGGCGAGTACTGCAACGAAGGGATGTGTCAGTCGCTGTGTGGACCAAACGAAACCTATTGCGCTGGCGATTGCGTCACACTGACCAGTGATATCGCTCACTGCGGAGAGTGCAACAACGCGTGCTCAGACGCGGCGAATGCACCTGCATCGTGTGTGGATGGCGTGTGCGCGAATGTGTGCATCAATGGTTATGCCGATTGCAATGAGAGTCTATTCGACGGCTGCGAGATAAACCTGACAATGGATGACAATCACTGCGGTGAGTGCAACCAGGCCTGTCCGGCGATTGCCAACGGTATAGCTGGTTGTAACAACGGAGGTTGCGGCATCGAGTCGTGCGATCCTGGTTACGACAGTTGCGATGGTAATAGCGGCACCGGCTGTGAGTCCTCGCTGGCTGCTGTGTCAAGCTGCGGCAGTTGCAACAATGTCTGCGGACCAGGCGAGACTTGCAATAATGGCGTGTGCCAAGGAAGCAACACGTCTTTTACGGTCTTGGATATGAAGGACGTTAGTTACTTAGGCCAAGATTACCTTCTGCTGAAGGTTGGGTTTTCATCTTTTACGTCGGTGCAGGCTAATTGGTGCTACGAATACCAGGCGCTCTGCAACCATTTCGGCTACAGCCCCACAGGATGTGGTCCGAGTTGGAATGGTGGCGGCTACGGAACCTGCAAGTCGCAGTACGGTTCGTATGCTCCGGATAGTTCGCTAAGTTGCAATCCATCGGGTCCCATATCAAGTATCGCGCAAAGTGCTGGATACGGCGATGCAAATGGGGGGAATTCATTCGGGTTTCACTACTGCAACGATAGTTCGTGCACGAAGACCCTGTGCTCGGGTCAATACTGCAACAATGCTCTGTCGTATATCGATTCTAACCAGGGTCATGGATACACCGTGTGTATCAAGCAGTAACGGAGATTTCATGGTCTCTGACGTGGCCATGAATGAGCTACGAGAGACCATCACGCTACGCCACAAAATCGACGGATGCGGCGAGAATTCATGCGAGATCGATCGGTCCGTTTGTATGCCTGCTAGATATAGGAAGGTCTGTCCCTCATGAGCACGACGATACGATTTGCAAATCCTGATGATGCGTCCACGTTGTGGCGTTTCATCATGGATCTGGCCATATACGAAAAAGAGCCCGATGCGGTGAAAGTCACCCCTGAGCGCTTGGCCGATCAAATGCGCCAGGAACGCCCACCTTTTGAAGCTATAATCATCGATGAGGGCGAAACACCCATCGGCTTCGCTCTCTTTTTTCACACCTACTCTACGTGGACGGGCTACCCTGGCATTCACCTAGAAGACCTCTACGTTATGCCCGAAAAACGAGGCCAAGGTGCCGGAAAGGCCCTTCTCTCCTTCATTGCAAAGCTGGCCGTCGAGCGAGGCTGCAAACGATTCGAATGGGCGGTCCTCGACTGGAACGAACCCGCCATCCGTTTCTACGAGTCCCTGGACGCCAAGCCCCAAGACCAGTGGACCGTTTATCGCCTGGCTGGAGATGCTCTGGAGAAGGTCGCTGGGGATGAATGAAACCCAGCGAGAACTGTACGACTGACACGGACGGAAAGATGCAAAACGAGAAGAACGTTGATCTTTCCCCCCCTTTTTCCCGACAATCTAAGGTCTAAGGGGCTCTCCCCACCCTTTCGAATTCACCACCGAAGGCATCTCCATGAATCCGTCCGCATTTCTATGCCGCCTTATTCTCCTCTGCAGCGTCCTCCTGTTTGCGGCCTGCAGCGACAATGCAGCGACAACCGGGCCCAATGACGCCGCGGTCAACGCGGATCTCGTGAACCCGGGTGATACCCCAGCTCCGGTCGATGGTACGGTGACAGATACGCCAAGTACACCGGACAGCACGGAGGATAGTGCGCAGCCTCAGGACACAGCCGTTGCCGATACTGCTATCTGTGAAGGATGTTTCGGTTGGCCCTGTGCGGACAACGATGATTGCAATAGCGGGTGGTGTCTCGATGGTCCCGATGGGAAGGTCTGCTCCGAAACCTGTGATGGGGATTGTCCCGAAGGGTGGTCCTGTAAGGCTGTTTCCACCGGAGGCAGCGACGTGAGCTTCATCTGTGTCTACGTGCAGCTTGAATACTGCCGGCCCTGCAATGAGGCCGCTGATTGCGTCAATCCACTGCTCACCAACGAGAAAGGCTATTGTCAGCCACAAGGCGAAGGCGAGGGATCATTTTGCGCCCCGGTCTGCTTTGAGGATGGCGATTGCCCTGCGTCCGCATCGTGTGTGGCCACTCAGGTGGACGGAGAGGATGTCTCTCTGTGTAAGCCCAAGGACGGGCAATGCACCTGTTCGTCGGCGGCCATCAGCGAAGAGGCAAGCACGAACTGCCTGGTGACCAATGAGCTTGGAAGCTGCCAGGGGACGCGCTACTGCGCGCCAGAGGGGCTGACCGAGTGCGACGCGACTCCGGCCGTCCAAGAGATCTGCAACGGCGTGGATGATAACTGTTCAGAGCTTGTGGACGGGGCCGATCCCACACTGGAGCTTCAGCCATGCGAAAGCCAAGACGGGGTTTGCGAAGGGGCGATCAAGGCATCCACGCTTTGCGTGGGCGGCGAATGGCAGGCCTGCGACCCAGTCGTCTATGAAGCCCACAATCCAGCCTTCGAGCCC
>MDTD01007079.1_pt1 | contig 10306 bp, 6 predicted proteins | sample 811221 | NCBI WGS metagenome assembly MDTD01 (sample SAMN05326646, study PRJNA326480) | marine metagenome | isolation source: seawater | place: Pacific Ocean: South West | collected 2011
ATCCCAAAAAACTTGCAAAATAAACAGTCTTAATACTCATGGATTTTTTAAATAATGGAAAAAGCATAAAAGCAACAAATAAGGAACCAAAGGGAATAAAAAGAAGTGAGTGTGTGAACTGCCTGTGGTATTCAAGAAATAAAATTGGATCAGTTGATGACTGAATAAGAATGTCTAAATCGGGTGCTAATCCCGCAAGAAAGCCAATTACACCTATCTTTAAGATATTGTTTTTATTTGCAGTAGATTGAGCAAAAACTGCTCCAACTGTTCCTTGAGATATTGGATCCATGTTATTTTGATTAAAATTTATTCCCACTCAATAGTTGATGGTTGATTTCTGAACATATCATAAGTTACTCCGGAAATTCCATTAATCACGAACGGGAAGCTAACTTCATTCGCTGGTATCTAGCAAAATCAACGGCTGCTATTGAATCATTTTGCAATAAAGGAGCGAGTTTGAATAATTGATTTTTTTCAAACTGAATCCATGATATGTTGCAGAAGAATTGATAGAATAAAAATCAAAGTGGGATTTTATAGGGGCTTTCGAAGAAGCTTTTGTTACTCATTCTGTCTATAAGACAGAATCTTGCTTTGTCTTAAGGTATCATTTTTTATGTTAGGATCTAGATTGTGTTATTAGAAAATTTAAATGCATTGAGTAGTCCATCTTCGCAGGAAACACTAAAACTGACCAATGAAGTTGTAACTGGAGGTTATATCGATAGTGGTATACTTCATTGTAAAAATTCTGAGGTTATAGTACCAATAGTCAATGGTTTTGTTTTGCACGGAGAAGTTCGTCCTTGGTCCAACCAGCATGATCCAGAAGAATGGCTGCAAGATCTAAAAAATTCAAAATTTTCTAAAACATCTGAATATACAAATTTTTTAAAAGAAAAATCTAGAAGAGGAAGCTCTGATGCTTATGCGGCTTTCCAACCTTTCAATGAATCTTCTCGTGCCTTATATCCTTTTATATCAATCCTCAAAGAAACACTGAATCCGGGTGACATTATATTAGATACTTGGTGTCGATCTGGCTGGACCGGGGAATTACTTGCCGGGTTATTTCCAGAGCAGCGAATTATTTCTCTTTGGGAGGGCGATTCGAATGTACTGGGTTACCGTGGGTTTGACTATTGGTTAAACTCCGCTAAGCGACAATCTAATTTAGAAATAATGTTCACTCATCCAGATAAACCTCTCCCCTTTGCTACGAATAGTATTCGAATGGTTCATGGACTCGATTCTTTGCACCGATACAGCAAAGACATATTCTTGAATGAATGCCTTCGGGTCTGTGAAAATGACGGACTGTTAATTTTTCCACACATTCACCTAACAAATAGTGAACCTGAACCATTCTTTGAACGTGGTTGTCAGCAGTATCATGGAAAAGAATGGAAAGCACGTGTGGATGCCGCTGTGTTATCAACGAAGCGTAGATGTTGGATATTGCCGGAAGTAGAACTATTTGATTCAGAGTTTCCTTTAAAGCTTTCTGACGATAGTGAAACAAATCACTATAATGCATTAATCCTTATCGCACCTGAAAAGTTCGATAATTGCAAACTCGCAGACTCAAAGCATTTGCCTTTAAATGAAGACTTCAGGCTTATACAAAATCCATTATTTAATATAGATCTCAATCAAGGTACTGTTTCTGCTGACAGTGATCGACTAGGGGGCTTTGCACCAGAAATGCTCTCTCGTCATCCTTGTTATGACAAGCACTTAAGAAATCTTAAACAATCCAGACTTACTGCTGATGAAATCCGACTGTTGTGGCAAGCACAAAACGGATTGACCTTGGATGAAATTTCAAAAAAAATGAAGATGCCAATACAAGCAATATACCCAATTGCATCGTCTCTTTGTAACCGTGAATTAGTTCACGCCGCTCCCATCTCAAAATCTATGTGGAATTTGCAAACTTTCTATGGTTTCGTTCAGTTGCCTCAGGAAGTTGCCAATGAATTTTCAGAGGTTTGGCAAAATCTAGATTTGCTTTATCAATCTCAGCCGATGATTCATTGGTTGGAAGATGGCAGTGAATTGATATTTGATGACGTTGAATTTCTGGTTAGTGCTACTCGAGTAGCATTGCAAGAACGAAATATAAATTCGAACACACGGATAAGCTTAGCTAGTAGTCACCATCCAGCAGCATTAATTTTGTGCTGGGCATGCTGGCTCGAAGGTGTTTGCGTTATTTTGCTAGATGAAGATCAACCTGCGGAAAAAATTCGTTCATTACAGCTTAGTTGTGATGCTCATTGGCTATTTACCGATAACCCTTTACTAATTAATGAGCAAAATGATCAATCAATATTATTCGATACTGCTGAAACTGCTAATTCATCAGCAGACTATAAACATCAACTTTTTTCATCACTTCTTGAGAGTTATAACAATGAAAAGATTTCATCTTCGAGAGATTATTCTAATAGCGATGCAGTCATATTATTCTCTTCAGGAAGTAGTGGTGAATCTAAACGGATTGTTATCACACAAAAAGCTTTGTGTACAAGTGGTTTTAATATGGCCTCAACATTCAACTGGAAACGGAATAAAATATTATCATTAGGGCCTTTCTCAATGATGAGTGGTTTGCGTAATCCCATGGTCGCCTCAATAATATCTGGTTCAACAATATTTTTACCGGGACGAGAGACAACAATGCCCATTAATGCTTGGCAACAGGTACAAGATAACCTTATAAATATCGTAACAACTGTTCCAAGCTGGTTAGAAATACTTTTAGAGGCAGGAGATAGACTGAAGAATAAGGGAGCTCTAAAGCAAGTTCTTGTAACTGGTTCGCAGCTGAAATCTCAAATTCGTGATAAATTCTCAGCCATAACAGATGTAATCATAGAAGACTATTATGGCCTTACCGAAACTGGCGGGCTCTGTGCAACCACTTGTAATTCTGATACTAATAAAACAATTAATGAGAGAGAAACCTCCATAGGCTACCCTGCTGGTGCAGTTATTAATATCACTAACGATGAAGGCGAACTCGTGAATTTTAATCAGTCTGGGTTATTGCGAGTTTATTCTAATCAGCTTATGGATCGTTATTTAGATGATCCTTCATCAACAGAAAATTCGACTGAAAATGGCTGGTTTCTGACTGGAGATCTCGCTTATTGGGATGATGGAGGTCGTATCATCTTAATAGGTAGAAATGATGACTTATTGAAACTTCGTGATGGGAGTAGGATGCATCCTTGCGCATTGGAAGAATTACTCACTGAATTGCCAGGAGTAAATGATGCGGCAGTATTAATTACAGAACCTTTTAACTCATTATTAGGGTTAGTGGTTACAAAAAAAAATCCTGAGGAGCTCTTAAATTCACTAAAAAAGCAGCATCCTAACGAGAAATTACCAGACAAATTAAAATGTGTAACATCTTTACCTTATAATCGTAACGGAAAATTACAACGAACTTTATTACATGAACTGTCAGGCGATGACTGAAGTCACATCTAAATCAATACCTCCACCCTGTTCATATAATAGTTTTCAAAATCCAACTATAATGAAAGTGTCCTCAAAAAAATTCAACTGTGATAACAGATTATGATCTTGGAAAAGTTTAACCAACAAGCGTTCAATAAAAAAAATAATTCCATTTGGCTAAGTGTTGCAGATGAAACTTTACTTTATAGTGAGCAAATAGCTCGACTTCAAAAGTTATATTCCTGGCTGAAAGAGAATAAAGTACTTTTCGGAGGTCCAATTCTTGTCGCCGTCGAGGATGATTTGGAGAGAATATCCTTAATTAATGCTCTAATCAGCATTGGTCAGCCAGTAATAATTTTTGATCCAACTGGAACTCAATATGAGACTAGTCGTATTCTGATTGATTGTCAATTTTGTGCTGTAATAGCTGAAGAATATATTTCTGAGAAACTTAAGCTACTTGACTATAAAAAGCCCTACCTCAAAGTTATTAAGCCAAAAAAAACTGCTGGTGTTTTTGGGCGTTTGCTTGGAGGCAAAACTATCAATGAGCCTGAAATAAGCTGGCCTTTGCAAATCGATAGTAATGATATTTTAGAACTCGAAAAAATAATTAGCTCAAATCAAACATCATCGGAAGATCTAGCTTTAGTGGTTTTCACTTCTGGTACAACTAATAAAAGTAAAGGTGTAGAAATACAATACGGCGCTTTATTGTCTCAAATAAATACACTCAAAAATCAATTCAAACTAAATGAAAGTTCTAGCTTGTTAAATACCCTTCCCTTACATCATGTAGATGGTTTAATTCAAGGTCCAGTTGTAGCTTGGTTCACCGGTGCAAGTGTATATAGGCCTTGTATTTTTTCTGCTCAATATTTAGATAGTTTCTTAAATTGTATTTATCGAGAAAGAATAACTCATTTAATTGCAGTTCCTACAATGCTATCCCTCATACATCGATTAGGTCGTGAGTGGGGAGAAAATTTTGAGAGTCCAGATTTTAAATTCGTTGTCTCGTGCGCAGGACACCTTGAACTTTCATTATGGGAGTCATTTGAAGACGACTTCAATGTTCGTGTGGTTAATATGTATGGTTTAACCGAAACTGTAACCTCCGCCTTGTTTAGTGGACCTGATGATATATCTAGGCGTATTGGAACTCTTGGTAAGCCGATAAACAGCAAGGTAAAGATTATAAATAATAATGGTGAGACTGTTAATAAAGGTGAAACGGGAGAACTTTTAATTTCGAGCGCTCAACTGATGAAAGGATACCATGGCGACATGAAATCTAGCTCAGAGGTTTTGAAAGAGGGATGGTTATATAGTGGTGACCTAGTTAAAGAACTTGAGACAGGGCATATTGAATTAGTTGGCAGGAAAAAAAATCAAATCATTTCTGGCGGTAAGAATATTTCTCCAGAGGAAGTTGCCGAAGTAATTAATTCACATGTTAATGTTGTTGAATCGGTTGTTCTGGGTCAAGATGACCGAGAATGGGGAGAGTCTGTAGCTGCATTAGTGGTCGCTGACAACAAAAAAACGAGTGAAGTTGATCTTATAAGCTGGTGTCGTACCCGACTTTCAGAATACAAAATTCCAAGATACTTATTTTTTGTTGATAAATTAACCAAAGGTCCCTCGGGAAAAATCATAATACTAGATGCGCATAAGCAATTGGAAGAGAGAATACTCTCACTTGAAGAGAGCAATACTAATGATAAAAATATTGATTCGCAGGTACTCAAGATTTCAGCGAATGTCTTTAGAATTGAAAAAACGGAGTTAAGCCTCTCATCTTCGCCAGAAAATACAGATGGATGGGATTCTCTTGCTCATATGAATCTCGTAATCGAACTAGAGCGAACTTTTGGAATCTCATTAACCACGCGCGACATAATGCATATCGATACTTTAGAACGTGCTGTTGAAATTTGCCGACTAAAAATAGAATGAAGAACATAGCAAAGGCGTTTGTGCCTTGGATTTGGTGTCTTTCTTGGCTTATTATTTTTTCAGGATTATCAGCTCTGGTTGTTGCACGATTTTATGAAGCAGCAAAATTGCCAGATTGCGAAATAGAATACGAATTATTGTCTCAACAACCACCATCATCTGTAAATTCTCCATTCATAATTGCTTTAGGTGATTCATTGCTTAAACATGGCACCCCAAAAATACAGTGGCTTGATAATAATATGCGATGGTACAGAGCAAACATTCCTGCTGCACAACCGAGACAATTTTTTCCTATTTCTTCTGCTATTGAGAAAATTAAACCAAAATTATTATTAGTTCAAGATAGTTTACTCATAACTCAAGATGAAGCAAGATGGGATAACAAGGTAAAAGTTACAGTCCGATATTTAGTTTCTTTAGTTCTCCCTCTGCGAAATGATCCATGTAATAAGGCAATGGACACATGGAAACCTACAATAAGAGATGGAAAAGAATTAATTCGTCTAAAAAAGTTGTATAGCAAATGGTATTCAAATAGCTTAATACTTCCTGAATCGACTAAACAATGGTTGATTCAATTGCAGAAAATAGCTGACAAAGTGATAGTAATTCATTTTCCTCGATCAAAAAAACACAGCTCTAATACAGGGCGAAATGAATGGTTAGAGAGCATGAAAACTGAACTAGCTGAAATGGATATTGAAATCATATCAGTAGGAAACCCAGAAGATAACTCTTACTATCTTGATGGTGCGCATGTAAATAAAAAAGGCCGTGCACTGAGAATGCAACAACTGGCTAGTATTATTGAATCTCAATTATGATTAACTCAGAACAGCCAATTTATCTTCTTTGGTTATTGATTCTGGTGATTATGAGCTGGGTATTACCTAATCGTTGGATAGGTAGTTTGATGGCTTTAAGTTGTGCTTTATTTCTAGCGATATACTCACCATGGTCACTACTTGTACTAGCTCTGACTACCCTTTTCACTGGTTTAGCCATACAGCATGAAAAACATTATTCTTGGAGTATTCCTATAGTAATTACAGTCTGTCTATCTAGTCTATTACTTTATCGCGCATTAAACCAAAATACAGATTTTTTAGACAATATAACGCTGCTTGGGATGGCATTTTATATGCTAAGAGTAACTCATTTGTTATTTGAATGTTACGCAGGTCGTCAACAAAAAGCTCGATGGTCTCATTTAATATCTTGGTTGTGGTTTTTGCCAACTTTACAAGTTGGTCCCATTCATCGTTTTCGACCCTTTCAGCAAGATTTATTGCGTAGGCGCTGGGACAGTAATTTATTTGCTTCAGGTCTAGAGCTATTGGTTTTTGGTTTTTTTAAAGTAATTGTCCTAGGAAATTATCTTATAACTGTCAAATATAACCAATGGCTTCTTCAATTCCCTGTTGAAAGTTGGTGGTATCATTATTTAGAGTCGCTCCGTTACGGACTCCATCTATATTTCAAGTTTTCCGGTTATTCAGATATAGCGATTGGTTTCGCTTCACTTTTAGGATTTCGAATTGCAGAAAATTTTAATTTTCCATTTCTGGCAACTAATATAAGTGACTTCTGGAGACGTTGGCATATTTCCTTGTCAAGCTGGTGCCGAGATTATGTATACCTACCGGTGATTGCTTACTCGCGTAAACCAGCACTGGCAGCTATAACTTCTATGCTTGTTCTAGGTGCTTGGCATGAGCTTTCAACGCAATATTTTCTCTGGGGGATATGGCATGGAACTGGTATTGCCATTTACCAAACTTGGTCAAAAACTAACTTACAATCTGTCTTAAACAGTGGATGGATCTCTAGGATATGGATACCTATAGCAGGAGTTATTACATCAAACTTTGTTATATTAAGTTTCACTCTCACCAGTACCGAGACATTTGCTGAAAGTATAGATCGTTGGCGAGTTCTTTTAGGTATAGGACTCTGATTTTTTTTTAGATTACTGAAATCCAATTACCATTGAAATTAATTAATATTTTAAATAAGCTTTTTATAAAAATCTCCAGCGTCTAATTTGAATTTAAAAAATAATTACTGAATTGAATAAAATGAAATCACTTTGGATCAAATTGCCTTCGTGGCTCCTGGGTCTGATCTACGCGCTTCTTATAGTTCTTTGTATTTTACAAGCTGCTGCTCCTGATATTGGTTTTCGTTATCTTGATCTATAGAGGGTGATATTCAAATTTGGAAATCTTGTTATTTCCACTCAATATTAGAACACATCTGGAACCCTCTATTTAATGGGGTTTCAAAATGGTGTGTCACATTTGTGTCATACGATGATTTCATAGGTGCCGAAAAATAGTGTGTCAGTCTTTTTTATTCATAAATTAATCAAGATATTAAGTTTATATCAGTTTCTTGACAAAAGTGTATTTGCATATTTTTCAAGTTCCCTCAATTGGTCACTGCATGTCTTACTTCTATGTCCCCTTCTGTTCATTTTGTCACTCATATTTAAATCTTCTAGCTCTGGCGGAAGAATCTCAGGTTCCTGACCAAAATATTTAAATTTATTACTCTTTAGACAATATATCCCACTCTTATCTCTTCTATGATGGTATTCTGTATTATGATTTTCTCCACCAAGATGCACTAATTGGCCATCTTCTATCCCATAAATTTTATCCTTCCTAACTTCTCTTCTATCTAAAAAATATTCTTCCATAGAAACTTTTCCGGTGACTTGTGCAAGATATATGACTGAGTTCATATCAACCAGTAAGGACTTAGATATTGCTACACTAGTAAAGCCAATTAACCAATCACCAATCTCTGCAAATTTTCTTATTTTTGGTTTACAAATACATAAACTTAATAAGTTATTATCTACGCAAGGTGCGTAACCATGGTCATGAGTGACAACATATCTATAAATTCTGTTACCCATGTTCAGAGATTAGCTTTAGTGCCCAGTCTATAACTTTAGGATTATTTTCAGAATCTAGAACAGCTTCTTGCCAAGGGCCACTATCTGTATTTACTAAAAAATTTCTTTTGTCTGTAGCAAAACTTCTGTTAAAGAATTTATCAGGATATTTAGATGGACTGGAAAAGCCTTTGAAATATTCTTTTGGGAGTTTCCACATAGATTTAGATGAATGTTCAGGTGAGCTAAGAATTAAATCATCTTTAGAATATTTAAAAATACCATGCCCTTTTAAATTGGTGGTTTGGTTTCCTATTTTTAAATACTGAGTAGAAATATAAAGAGTATTTTGCTTATATCTTGAAATATCTCCATAACCATGAGGATGTTCAATATTCTTCGATTCTAAATATTCTTTTATATTCTCATTTCCACTAACAATTTCAGATATTTGTAGCCAACCAAAGATATGATGTAATCCGTCTCTATGTAACAGCTTCTTTTGACCACTAGAAGAGTATTGTTTGAACCATCCAAAAAATAAAAATAAATCACCAATATCCACTTCGTTGTTTCTTAAATGACCTTGAGCTGGGCCTTGTTGACCAAATATTCCTATTTCTTCGTTTAAAGCAGGATCATAATGACAAAAATCATTTTCATTTACTGTTTTAACAGAGGCTTCTCTGAGTGCTTCAATACCCTTAATTCCATTGGAATGAAGATCTCCATATTTTGTTGGTGATTCTACTTTTTGAGGAATTGGTAAAGAGAAAATTTTATTATCATTAAAAATAGGAGAAGCTTTTCCACCAAACTTTGAGTCAAAACCTTTCCTACTGAGAACAATCCTTTTCATGACCAAATATACATATTTATTTTAAGTTATTGATTTTTTTTATTCGCACTCCGTAGTTACTCATATATTACCCCAGTTTTTATAGGGGTTTCAGAGCGAATGCTCACTCCCACTCAATGAGTAATACCCTCTGAAACCCTTTTTTTAAAGGGGTTTCAAAAAAGTTTGTATCAACTTTGTATAAGAAGTATTACATTTTTTACCCATTTTTGTATGAATATGCCTATAAACTAGATGTTTCATACAAAGTTTGTATCGACATAACACTAGTCAAATAAAATTTTATAGCTCATTGAATCCAGATTCAAATTCAGACATACGATGTTCACTATTAAAGAATGGAAGACCCCAAACAATATATTTTTTATTTTGAAAAAGTTGTTCTATCTTAAAATTGTCTTTAATACTGGTGAGGAAATGCTCCTTCCATTCATCAGCTTTCAACAGATGGCCACCTTTCGGCTCTATAAAGACTTGATAATTAATGATGTCAGAATCGCTTTTCCTAATAAGATAGAGAACAAAATCTGGTTCTAGAGGTCTTCCGTCTAGAAAATTATAAATTTGAAAGTGTTTTTCATTTCTAAAGAGATATACATCAGAATAGCTTTTTTTTAAAATATCAAAGTTTTTATCAATAAACTTTATTAAAAGTTTTTCTTCTGATGTACCAAAGCAATCATTAAAAATATACCATTCTTTTGAATTCAAATTTAGGTGATAGAGGTTAGTAGCCTCAATTGGATCATTTATAGAGCGACCAAATTGCTTGTCTTCGCCTTCACCAACTGTAAAGTTCATAGTCTTATCAGTAAATACTGACTTGATCATATGAGGAAAAAATTCTTTCGTGCCCTTAAATTCAATTTTTTCAGAAGCAATTATTGAAGATAACTTCAAAAGAATTTTTGAAGAAATATAAAGCTTCTGATCAGGGGTCAGATTACTAACTTCAGAAGCTAATCCTCTAACTTCAATTTTGATATTTAAAAAATAGTTTGGAGAAGTTAAAAGTTCCTCAATAGAGCTTAAGTTGGGAAGATGTTTCCTGAGGTTACTAAACTCGTAAAAGCTAATTTTATTAATTGATTTACGAATAACAG
>MDTD01119223.1_pt1 | contig 10306 bp, 8 predicted proteins | sample 811221 | NCBI WGS metagenome assembly MDTD01 (sample SAMN05326646, study PRJNA326480) | marine metagenome | isolation source: seawater | place: Pacific Ocean: South West | collected 2011
AACAATTTTTAAAACAATTAAGATTAGATAAACAAATTGAAAAATTCAGAATAAGAGAGGTCAAAGAATTAGAAAATCTTGAGAAAATTTCGTTAAAAGAAAAAAGAGAAGATTACTCAGGTTTACAGGAAAGAATTGACAAACTAAAAGAAAAATACAGATTACTTAGAGATCAAAAAATAAAAGAAAGAGTTGAAGCGTTAGGTGTCAAACTCCAAGGTGACGAAGATAGAGATACTCTATTAATAAAAGAAAAAGAATATACCTTAGCAAGACAAAAAATTGAATTTGCACTTGAAAGTTTTTACAGAAGTGCGAGCAGTTTAGTATTTCAACTAAACAAAAGACATATTACGAGGGGCATGTCAATTTTTAGATGTATAGACAGACGATTTGAAACTGGAGAAGTTTTTATAAAATGGGACGAGGCATTAGATGAAGAGTGGTTATTATTAATTTATATTAAAAATAATTCTCCAGATGAAGGAATAGTCATTGAAGATAAAACAAATCCTGAAAAAAATCTTTCTCATGAGTTTAGAAATGTAGATATTTTTAAAGCCTCAGACACTATGGTGGACTCTTTAACACAACTCATTGCCAGAAAAAGAGCGAAAAATAATAATTAAGTATTTAGATTTTATTAGGTATTATATCTCATGATATTGGGTTCAATTTTTTTAATAATTTTATATTTAGTTTTTAGATACATTATTGCCTGGATTAACTATTTTAATAATTTAGATTCAAGGCTTGGTGATAGTACTTGGAGATTTACCTATGATTATCCTGTAGCTGGAGAAAGGGACGTTTCTGATTTAGATGACAAAGATTTTGTGAGACTTAGGAGAAAAAAAAATAGGATTGTATTATTTATGTATTCTATAGTGCTTGTAATGTTCATCTCTTCCATGTCTCTACTAAGTAAATTTTTGTTGTTTTTTTTTAGTTAGTTTTTTTTAATTGTTTCCTATTCTTAAGAAAAAGAAAAAAAGCTACTATTTCGTATACAATTGTAAATATATTAAAAATTATTGGTAACTTAAAAAATTTATAAAGAAATTTATATTTTGGTATTTTTTTCCATAACAATAAAAATGCTTCAGCACCCACTAAAACCTTTTCACCATCTTTGATATGAAGTCTTCTTAAAAGTTGTTTACTGTCCTTAGAAGTTTCTGTTTCAGCCAACTCATTATCTGTAATATCAACCCAATCAATTCCCTCTATTTCTTCTTTTTTATAAAGATCAATTTCAGCCTTACAAATTTTACAAGAATTATTAAAATAAACTTTCATAATAAAAGAATTTATTACTTATTTGTCTCATATAAGTACATGCGTAAAATACTCTAGTTGAAAATTTTATGAAACAATCTATTTAATGTCCTTTATGAGTAATTTCTTTGAAAAAACTGACCTTTCTAGAAAAGAGGCTGAAAACATCATTTCAGATACATTGCAGAAATGTGATGATGGCGAACTATACTTAGAAAATTCAAAATCAGAGTCAATTTTATTAGATGACAATAAGATAAAAAATTCTAGTTATAATTCAGATTTAGGATTTGGGTTTAGAGCTATCACTAATGAAGTAGTTGCTTATTCACATTCCAATGAAATTTCAAAGAATTCTTTAAAAAAATCCTCAGAAAATTTAAAGTCAACATTGAAATCTATCAAAGGTACTTATAATCATGAAATTCCTAAATCTAATAAAAAATATTACCAAAATATTAATCCCATTGAACAAAAATCCCTTAATGAAAAAGTAAATATACTCAATGATGTAAACAATTATTTAAGATCTAAAGGTGATAATGTTAAACAAGTTACAGCTAATTTTTTGGGAGAACAAAAGTCCATAGAGATAATTAGATCTGGAGGTGAGACCTTATCAGATGTACGTCCTTTGATAAGATTCAATGTATCAGTTATGCTTGAGAAAGATGGAAGAAAAGAATCTGGAGTATATGGTGTTGGTGGGAGACAATCTTATGACACGTATTTAAGAGATGATAATTGGAAAAGTGTTTGTGATGAGGCTTTAAGAATAGCATCAGTAAATTTAGAGAGCAAACCTGCGCCAGCGGGTGAAATGAAGGTTGTGTTAGGACCTGGTTGGCCAGCAATTTTGATTCATGAGGCTGTCGGACATGGTTTAGAGGGAGATTTTAATAGAAAAAGAACTTCAGCCTTTCATAATTTGATGGGCCAAAAGGTTGCAAGTGAGGGAGTTACAATTATTGATGATGGTACCATTGACAACAGAAGAGGCAGTCTAACAATTGATGATGAGGGAACACCTACAGAAAAAACTGTTTTAATTGAAAATGGAATTTTAAAAAATTTTATGCAGGATCGATTAAATGCACGTTTAATGAAAACAAGATCTACTGGCAGTGGAAGAAGAGAAAACTACAGACATATAATTCTACCAAGAATGAGAAATACAATGATGCTTAGCGGTAATCAAACCCAAGAAGAAATGATTAAGGCCGTCGACAAAGGTATTTTTGCAGTTAGTTTTGGAGGTGGGCAAGTTGATATTACATCTGGAAAATTTGTATTTAATTGCACAGAGGCTTATGAAATTATTAATGGAAAAATTGGATCACCAATTAAAGGTGCAACTTTAATTGGAGATGGTCCTTCAATTTTAAAAGAAGTTTCTATGGTAGGGAACGATATGATGATGGATCCTGGTATTGGAACATGTGGTAAAGCAGGCCAAGGCGTACCGGTAGGAGTTGCGCAACCATCTATATTGATTAATAAGATGACTGTAGGTGGCACGAAGCTTTAAATGGTTAAAGATCAAGAATTTTTAGAAAAAAAAGCATTATATTGTTTAGGTTTAGCTAAAAAATTAGGTGCAACTGAGTCAAGTGTGATTGTAAAGAACTCCGTTTCTGAAACTGTTAATTTTAGAAATCAACAATTAGATGAGTCTTATAGATCAGATGACCTAGGCATAAATATTATTACTTACATTGGTAAAAAAAAATCATCAATATCTTCATCAAATTTAATTAATGACAATCTAAAAATTTTGATTGAAAAATGTGTCGAGACAACAAAAAATACTCCTGAAGATGAATTCAATTCGTTACCAGATAGAAATTTGCTAGCAAGAGAAGTCAAAGATTTAGATCTTTATGATGATACTCATATAGAAAATGATCAAAAAATAAATTATTTAAAAAAATTAGAAGCTGCTGCCTCTAATGATAAAAAAATTGTTAATACAGAGTCTAGTTTTACTCAAAATAAATCTAATTTTATTTTAGCAAATAGTGAGGGATTTTGTGATGGTTACAAAACATCTTCATTTACAGCATCAAGTGTGACGGTTGCAAAGGATGAAAAAAGCATGGAAAGAGACTATGAATATTCTAGCAAATGTTATCTTAAAGACCTGGAAGATGCAGATGAATTAGGCAGAACGGCTGCTAATCAAACTATTAGAAAATTGAGTCCAAAAAAAATTGGAAGTGAAAAAATAGCTATAATTTTTGATAAAAGAATTGCAAAGGGAATATTAGGCACTTTTGCAAGCGCTATTTCTTCATCAGCGATATCAAGAGGAACTTCCTTTTTAAAGGAGAAAGTAAGTAAAAAAATATTTTCAGATAAAATTAATATATTTGATAAACCTGACATACTTAAAGGTCTAGGCTCAAGAAATTTTGATAGCGAAGGAGTAAAGACTGATACTCTTAAACTAGTAGATAAAGGAATCTTGAAACATTATCTTATTGATACCTACAACGGAAAAAAATTAAATCTTGAGTCAAATGGAAGAAGTGGAGGAACAAGTAATCTTTATTTCGAGAATGGGAATATTAGTTTTAAAGACTTATTAGATTTAAATTCCAAATGTCTGTATATTACAGAAACAATAGGACACGGAAGTAACATTGTAACTGGTGATTATTCAGTAGGAGCAACAGGTTTTTTAGTGGAAAATGGAGAGTTTAAATATCCAATAAATGAAATTACAATAGCAGGTAATTTTAAAGACATGTTTCAAAATATTACCTTAGCAAATGATTTAGAGTTCAAATATACAACAAACTCACCAACCATGATGATAGAGGGAATGATTGTTGCAGGTAAATAGGTAGGCTTATTTAAAATTCTTAAGACGATATTCCCAATTTCCCATTCTAGAATATGAAACTCTTACAATTATAGAATTTTTTTCATCAAACCAAATATCAAAATCTAAACGTTTATCTTTAGGTATAGACATGTCTTTAGATTTTAATTTGAAATGGTCAACTTCATAAGTTTTGCCATATTGTTTAATTCTTTCTTTTCCGATGAAAGTTACGATTTGCTCTTTAATACTCCCTGAAATTGGACTTATTTGAGTGTTAGTTTGTAAAATTTTATGGTTCCACCAGTTTCCTATTATTATATCAACAGGTGCTTCTCCCGTATAAGAGGAGCCTTTAATACTAAATTTATTTTTATCTTTATCAAGAATTAAATTTACAAATTTTTCCTTGTCATTTTGTAAGGTTTTAGATCTATAAGAAATTAACTGATCCTTAAAATATTTTTCCTCACCATATCCCTCTACTTTAAAAATAGTTGCTCCTAAAATCTTTACAGAAAACTTTAATTGATTTGCAATTGTTGTTTGATTATCTTTTCTTGAAAAAAAATAATAATTATATCCTATTACTTTACCATCTCTTAAAATTTCCATCTCAATTTTGTTGTATTTCTTGTAATGGTCCATGTGTGCCAGAACCTCCGAACCAAATAATAAGATGATAATGACTAAAAATTTTTTCATTGAATGATTACAATAATAGACTTTTTCAATAATAGAAGTAATTTATCAAACAAATGTTTTTAAAAATAAAGAATATACCTAAAGTAAATTGGAGTTCTAAAAAGCCATACAATTTTAGACCTAAATTTTCTACATTCTTTTTTTTATGTTTTGGTTTAATGTTGTTTGGTTTAGGCGAAGGTTTATTAATTGTTTCTTTCACAGGCGCTTCTCCTTGGAGCGTTTTAGCCCAAGGTATTTCCCTAAACGTAAATTTAACAATTGGAACAATTACATTGTTGATTAGTATTGCAGTTTTAATTTTATGGATTCCTCTTGGTCAAAAACCAGGCATGGGCACAATATTCAACGCTTTAATAATTGCAGTCATGATTGATCTTTGTATAAAATATGTACCAACACCATCAAGTTATATTAATCAATTAATTTTAGCAGTTTTTTCAGTAATAACAGTCGGTATTGGTGGAGGTATTTATTTAGTTTCAAATTTAGGTGCGGGACCAAGAGATGGTTTAATGATAGGACTCCAAAAAATAACAAATTTTCCCATAGCAGCTGTAAGAGCTACTTTAGAAATTACTGTGGTAAGTATTGGTTGGTATTTAGGAGGTACAGTAGGTATTGGAACTCTACTTTTTGCATTTGGAATAGGTCCTTGTGTAGCTTTAGGACTATATTTAGTTGATAAAATTTTCAATTAGGCTGCCGCGCCTGATTTTTCACTTCTTTTTCTTTCATGTGGATCAAGAATAGCTTTCCTTAGTCTGCAAGAGTCGGGTGTAATTTCAAGGGCTTCATCAGTATTTAACATGCTTAATTGCTCTGCTATTGACATCTTTCTTACTGGGGTAAGCACAACATTCTCATCAGTGCCTTGTGTTCTCATATTAGTTAATTTTTTACCCTTCATTACATTTATTATCATATCACCAGGCTTGGGCGATAAACCCACAATCATACCGGGATAAACAGGATCATTATGAGTTACAAACATCTCTCCCCTTGCTTGAAGGTTAAATATTGCAAACGCTACAGCTTTACCTTTTTCCATAGATATTAAAGCTCCATTTCTTCTGCCTTCCATTTCACCCTCAAAAGGGCCATAACTATGAAAAATTCTATTAATTACACCATTTCCTTTAGTAAGTGTAAGAAATCTACTGGTATAACCCATTAAGCCTCTTGTTGGTGCATGAAATATTAGACGTTTTTTATCCTTACCCGTATCTTTTAACTCAATCAATTTGCCTTTTCTTCTATTCATAGAGTCGATTATTTTAGAGGAATGTTCTTCATCAAGATCCATTGTTATCTCTTCTATTGGTTCAAGTTTATTACCATTTTCATCTTTTTTATATAAAACTTTTGGAGGACTGACGGTCATTTCAAATCCTTCTCTTCTCATTTGAGTAAGTAAAATCTCCAGCATAAGCTCGCCTCTACCACTTACCACAAAAGAATCGTTTTCATTATTTTCTGCAAATGTAATTCCAACATTATTTTGAGCCTCTTGAATTAGTCTGTCTCTGATTTGTGTACTCGTAAGCTTTTTTCCCTCTGTGCCAGCAAGTGGAGAAGTGTTAACTGTGATAGTAATGGACATTGTTGGTGGATCAATAGGCGTAGCAGAAATAGGGTCTTTAATTTCTAAATCACATATAGTATCAGCTACGTTCGCTTTTTCTAATCCAGCAATTACAACTATATCACCAGCTTCCCCTATATCAATTGGAACCTTTTTAGTTCCCTCATATCTAAATATTTTTGTTAACCTTCCCTCATCAATTTTATTTCCTTCCAAGTCAATTGCTTTAATTGCCTGATTGGCTCTTGCAGTTCCTTGATTAATTCTTCCAACTAAACTCCTCCCTAAAAAACTATCCGAATATAGTAATGTTGATAGCATTGCAAAAGGTTTCGATTTATCTAATTTTGCAGGCTCAACATGATCTATAATTTGATTTAAGAGTGGATGTAAATTTTCTCTAGGTCCATCTACTTCTTTATCTGCCCAACCAGACCTTCCACTTGCATAAAGCACCGGGAAATCAAGCTGCTCTTCATTGGCATCTAAGCTTACAAATAAATCAAAAGTTTCATCTAAAACCTCGTTCGCTCTTTGATCAGCTTTATCTAATTTATTTATGATAACTATTGGTTTTAAACCTTGTTTTAATGCTTTCGCTAATACAAATTTTGTTTGAGGCATCACTCCTTCAGCAGAGTCTATCAATAATAAAGCTCCATCAGCCATACTAAGAACTCTTTCAACCTCTGCAGCGAAATCTCTGTGACCGGGAGTATCAATTATATTTATTCTGGAATTTTTCCAATTAATTGACGCAGGTTTTGCAAGAATAGTTATACCTCTTTCTTTTTCTAATTCACCAGTGTCCATTAATCTTTCATCTAAAACCTCATTATCTCTAAAAGACCCACTTTGCTTCATCAAATTGTCTATAAGTGTAGTTTTGCCATGGTCAACGTGGGCAATAATTGTAATGTTTCTTATTTCTTGGCTCATAATTTGTCGCCGTTATACAACAATAAAAAACTTTGAAAACTAAAAAAAAACCACAATATCCGTAGGTTTAAGTAAATTAATTTGTTTAATTTGATTTTTTTTGCTTTTCTTTTTTGATTCTTCTTTTTTCTTTTAAACTGAATTTTGATTTCTTTTTCACACTAGAGTCTTTAAATGATTTTCCGCTATATCTTTTTGACATTTTAATTTAAGTTAATAACTCCAATTGAACCAGAATTTTCTAAAAATAAATATAATTTATTATTATTTAAACTTAAATCTCTAATTCTTTCAAAAACTTCTACTCTTTCAAGATTAAATATTTCTCTTTTTTTATTTAATTCAAAAAAATATAAAGATTTATCTTTCATTGAGCCAACCACATACTTATCATCCATAATTTTTATAACTTCTGAAATAGCAATTGATGGGTTGAATGATTTTAACGGCTCAATAAAACCATGATCTTCGTGTGATTTATACAAAGGATATTTTTTATATAATTCATCACTTTTGATATAATGTTCACCAGTAGATACCACTGGCCAGCCGTAATTTAAGATTTCTGATTTGTTAATTTTTTCAATTTCTATTATATTAATTTCATCTCCACCCCTTGGTCCGTGCTCTGTTTCAATAACAAAATTATTTTTCATATCTAAATATAGGCCTTGTGGATTACGATGACCCATTGAAATAACTGTAAATTTACCATTATTAATATTAATTTTAATTATTTTCCCGTTAATACTTTTTTTATCTTGGGCAAGGTATCTATTTCTGTAATCACCTACTGAAAGTAATATATGATCATCATCTAATGAGATCATTTTACCTCCTGATTGCCATGCATTAAAATCATTATCAATATTTTTAATAGAGTGAACACATTCTGTTGGTGAGAATAATTTCTCAAAATTAATGTTTTTATAATCTATTTTTCCATAAATAATGCTTGTATTCCAACAATCTTTTTCAATTTCTTCAGTGAATGATACATAAATTTTATCCTTATCAATAAGGACATCTTTTAAAGAAAACCAATTTCTATCACTTTTAGAATAATGTTTTAGATTTATGAATTCATTTATATTATTCTGAATTTGTTTTAATACCTTATCATTGTTAAAATTTTTTGAAAAAACTAAAACTCCTCCAGCTGATAATATAAAAATGTCATTGTTATAAAAATCAATAAAACCACTTGCATTACTATACGGCCATATACCGTATTCGAAACCGCCGTCTAATTTAAATTTTTCTAAAAACATTCCATTACTAAGTTTAGAATCTTTTAAAATAAGTGTATCCTTTAAATCATCTTTAAATCTTAATTCTTTTTTTATATCATTATTTTTTAGACTAGCTATGGTCTGTTCTTGATAAGCAATAAATTTATAAGGGAATAGATATTTCTTAATTATTATCTTTTGCTCTTCACTTAAGATTGATTTTATAAATCGTAAATTATCTTTGCCAATGATAAAACTCGTTAAGGAAAAATAACTTATTACAATTATTGTTAATGAAAAGATTATAAATTTAATTTTTTTCATAATTGTATATAAAAAAAAACGCCAGAAAGATCAATTTTTTCTGGCGTTTTTAATTTTATTAATTTTTTTGAACTAGTTACATGCCCATGCCGCCCATGCCGCCCATGCCGCCCATGCCGCCCATGCCGCCGGGCATTCCACCAGGAGCACCACCAGCATCTTTTTCCTCAGGCTTATCTGCAATCATTGCCTCTGTTGTTACTAATAGTCCAGAGATTGAAGCTGCATCTTGTAAAGCTGTTCTAACAACCTTAACTGGATCAATAATACCTTTAGCAAACATATCACAATATTCCTCATTTTGAGCATCATAACCATTTGTTTTTTTACTTTGCTCTAACAGTTTACCAACAACAACTGAACCATCCACTCCAGCATTTTTTGTAATTTGTCTAATAGGAGCTTCAAGTGCTTTTCTAACAATTTCAACACCAGCTTTCTGATCATCACCTTTAACTTTGACTTTAGTTAGTTCTTGACCAGCATATAATAACGCACAACCTCCACCAGTTACTATACCTTCTTCTACAGCTGCTCTTGTTGCATTCAAAGCATCTTCAACTCTGTCTTTTCTTTCTTTAACCTCTACTTCAGTTGCACCACCAACTTTAATTACTGCAACGCCACCAGCTAATTTAGCAAGTCTCTCTTGAAGTTTTTCTTTATCGTAATCAGATGTTGTCTCATCAACTTGTTGTTTAATTGAAGAACATCTAGCTTCGATATCTGACTTTTTTCCGCTTCCATTGACAATTGTACTATTGTCTTTGTCAACTTTCACTTTTTTACATGATCCAAGGTCTTCCAGTTTTACATTTTCAAGTTTAATTCCTAAATCTTCAGAAATTACCTGACCACCTGTCAAGATAGCAATATCTTCAAGCATAGCTTTTCTTCTATCACCAAATCCTGGCGCTTTTACAGCTACAACTTTTAAACCACCTCTAAGTTTGTTTACAACAAGTGTAGCTAATGCTTCACCTTCAACATCCTCAGAGATAATCATTAAAGGCCTTCCAGCTTGAACTACAGCTTCTAACAAAGGAACCATTGGTTGTAAATTTGTTAATTTTTTTTCATGTAAAAGAATAAAAGGATTTTCTAACTCTGTAGTCATTTTATCACTGTTAGTGATAAAATAAGGAGATAGATAACCCCTATCAAATTGCATACCTTCGACAACATCAAGCTCAGTCTCTATTCCTTTGTTTTCTTCTACAGTGATCACACCTTCGTTACCAACTTTTTGCATTGCTTTTGAAATCATAGATCCAATTTCTTTATCGCCATTTGCAGAGATAGTTCCTACTTGAGCGATTTCATCGCTGTCTTTTACTTTTTTTGCAGAGGAAACAAGATTTTCTTTTACAACTTCTACAGCTGCATCAATTCCACGTTTGACATCCATTGGATTCATTC
>MDTD01169097.1_pt1 | contig 10306 bp, 11 predicted proteins | sample 811221 | NCBI WGS metagenome assembly MDTD01 (sample SAMN05326646, study PRJNA326480) | marine metagenome | isolation source: seawater | place: Pacific Ocean: South West | collected 2011
AGTGGATTAAGTCTAAAAATCTCTTAGACAGAACAATCTGTTTACCAATAAATGTTCTTGATAAAAAAAAAGATTTACTAAGGAACGCTGATCTACTGTCAAGTTTCTTAAAAAAAAATATCTAGAGAGTTTTTGTGAAAGAAATTAATTTAAATAAATTAACCAAAACTTTTGTTATTGCTGAAGTTGGTATCAATCATAATGGTAATATTGAAAAAGCAAAAGATTTAATCAATGCAGCTGCAGAGTCTGGTTATGATGCAGTAAAATTTCAAACCTATAAATCAGAAACTAGAATTCCAGATATAAAACATGATCTTTATAAAATTTTGAAAAAATTTGAGTTAAAATATTCTGATTTTGAGATTTTAAAAGAACATTGTGAAAAGAATGCAATAAATTTTATGTCTACAGTATTTCATGTTGATGATTTTAACTACTTAAAAACAATTGGAACAAATATTTACAAAATTTCATCTTTTGATTTAACAAATTATGTTTTGATAAATGAAGTTTCTAAATCTGGAAAAACAGTAATAATTTCAACCGGGATGGGAGATATTTCTGAAATAGACAAGGCTTATGAAATTTTGCAAAAAAATTCAAATGATTTTTCTATACTACACTGTATTTCCTCCTATCCTTTATTAGAGGAAAATTCTAATTTAAAAGCAATTAATACTTTAAGTAAAAGATATAAATGTCCAATAGGATATTCAGATCACACAAATGATATAATTTCTCCATTATATTCGATAGCAGTTGGATCGAAAATTTTAGAAAAACATTTTAAGATAGATGATGATTGTATTGATGCTAAAGTATCAATTGATGAAAAAGACTCAAAAAAGATGATTACAGAGATTAGACGACTTGAAAAAATTTTGGGGGATGGAAAAAAAGAATGCAAAGATTCGGAAAAAAGTACAAAAATTTTTCGTAAACATTCAAATATTTAGATAAATTTTATGATTAATTTCAACAAAGTAGATATAGATAATAAAATAATAAATAATCTTAAAAGAAGTATCAAGGGTCATATATCTGGAGCAGGACCATTCGCTAAGAAATGTGAGTCTATAATCGAAAAACAACTCAATGTTAAAAAAGCTTTGTTGGTTACATCATGCACACATGCACTTGAGGCATCTGCTATTTTAATAGATATTAAACCGGGTGATGAAGTAATTGTTCCATCTTACACATTTGTTTCTACAGCTCTAGCTTTCAAGATGAGAGGTGCAAAAATAAAATTTGCTGATGTAAAAAAAGACACCTTTAATATTGATGAAAAATCAATTGTTAGTCTAATTAATGATAAAACTAAAGCTATATGTGTAGTCCATTATTCTGGACTAGCTGCTAACATGGATGAAATTATGAAAATAGCCAATAAGAAAAAAATTTTTGTAATTGAAGACAATGCTCATGGATATGGAGCTGTATATAAAAAAAAAAAATTAGGATCCATTGGTCATATGGCAACTTTAAGTTTTCATGCAACTAAAAATTTTACATGTGGAGAAGGCGGAGCTCTTCTTATAAATGACAAAAAGTTGATTAAAAGAGCAAAAATAATTGTTGAAAAAGGTACAAATAGGACATCATTTTTAAACTATGAAATAAAAAAATATGAGTGGATAGATGAAGGATCAAGCTATGTTATTTCAGATATACTTGCTTCAGTATTGTATTCACAACTTAAAAATTCAAAAAAAATCATTAATAGAAGAAAAAAAATTTGGAATTATTATTATAAAAAACTATCAGATGACTTTATAACTCAAAAAGTAGTAAAAAACTGTATTCAAGGATATCACATATTCTGCATCTTATTTTCTAAAAAAAAAAAGGCAGACAATTTTATAAAATTTTTAAGAGAAAATGGAATTACTGCTAAAAAGCATTATACTGATTTATCTAGTTCTCCATTTAGTAAAAAAATTATGAAAACAAAAAATGTCTGTAAAAATTCGATTATGTTAAGTGAAAATCTTGTAAGATTGCCATTATATAACAGTTTAGAATTAAAAGATTTAAACTATATAGTAAAAGTTGTTAAGAAATTTAAAAATTATAGTGAAAAAAATTTATATTCGTTGTGATGGAGGAAATGTAGGTGAGTATGGATCTGGCCATGTCTCACGAATGCTTTCATTAGCAAAGTCTATTAAAAAAAAATATAAAAATAAAATAAATATAGTTTTTTTAATTAGAAAACAAAAAAATTTTAAGCTTGGTTATAATTTAGTCAAAAAATCAAATTTCAAAATCTTTAATTGTAAAGACCGTACTCTTCTGCCTAATTCAGAGAATGAAAAAAAATTATTTGGCGAAATACACTCAGATTTAATAATAATTGATAGATTATATCTTTCTAAAAAACTTTCAAAATTTTTGAAGAATTTAAGCAAAAAATTTATTGTTTTTGATACTACGAAAAATAAATTCATTGCTGAGGATCAAATTTTTAATATTAATAATTTTGATAAAAAGAAAAAAAAATTGAATTATTTTAAATATTATATAATGAATTCGAAATTAAAATTTAATAGAGCTAAAAATAAAAATAATTTATTTATTTGTTTCGGTGGAATAGATAAGAAAAAGTTTTCGATTGAAATTGTGAAAAATCTTGATTGTTTTAGCACATTCAAAAAAATTTACTTAATAACTCGCGATGAAAAAATATTTAGATCACTAAAAAAAATTGTCAAAAAACAAAGAAAAAAAAATATTATAAAAATTTTTAATAAACCCGCTAATTTTTATAATATTTTAGATAAATGCAAATATTCTATAACATCAGGAGGATTGACATTTGTTGACTCTGTTATTTCTGGTTCAAATACTTTGGCTGTACCGCAATACTCGCATCAAATTAGAAATATTAATTTTTTTAATTCCGTACATTTGATGCCTTATAGGGCAAAAAAAATTGAAAAATTGAGTCGAAGTAAAATATTTGAAATATCAAAAAATTTGATTAATGAAAATAATTTTTTAAAACAAAGATATTTTGCCAAAAAGTATTTCAAAATAAATCAAAATTTGAACCTAACTAGATATATTTACAAAATTTTAAATGCTAAATAAAGATTTAAATATTCAAAAATTTAAACATTCTTTAATTAAAAGAAATGATTTAGATAATGTAATAAAGTTAAAAAAAAAAGAATGGAAGTATAGTTTTTTTTCTCATAATAAGTGGATAGCTCAAAATTTAAAAGATAATGATTTACATATTCTTTTATTAAAAGAAAAAAAATTGATAGGATATAATTTATTAAGGAAAAGACGTTATTTTAACTTAATTGAAGAATTTGAAAAAAAAAGATTAAAAAAAAAATATTATTTGTATTTTGATACATTTATAATTGATCCCAATTATAGAAAAAAAGGATTTGCAAAATTTTTTTTAAAGAAAATCAACAAAATTATATTGAAACAAGATTTGTTTAGTTTATTGCTTTGTAAAAAAAAGCATGTAAAATTTTATAAAAGCTTAAAATGGAAACAAACTAATAAAAAAAGATTTAAAATTATTGATAAGAAAACAAGATTAAATTTAATGTATTTAAACAGAAATAATATGGAATTAAAAAATATAAAAATTATGACTAATTAATATGAAAAAGATCATTAATATAGAACCAAAAGTTAATCCAGAAGGTTATTTTCAAGATAATATAAGAATCGATGAAAGAACAAACCTTGATATAATCAAAAAAATTTCATCAATTAACTTTATTCAATCTGAAATTAAAAATAATCAAGATAAAAAGATATTGAGTGAAATAGTAGAAAATCACATATCTTTTTTAAATGATGAAAAAAAGATTAATATTAATAATACTTTTATTATTAATGATATGGAGATTAATGAATTAAAGAAATTAGAAGAAAAAAATTTTTCAAGATATTTACTATATCGATATAAATATAGATTTTTTTCGTTAAAAAAAAAAATTGATGATTTTCCTCCTTGCGTTCAAATTGAACCAACTTCTGTTTGTAATTTTAGATGTATAATGTGCTATCAATCAGATAAAACTTTTTCTAAAAAGTCTAATGGTTTCATGAGCAATATGAGCTTAGATCTCTATAAAAAAATCATAGATCAAATCCAAGGAAATGTAGAGGCAGTTACTTTAGCATCAAGAGGTGAACCAACACTTAATAGGGATTTTTCAAAAATGTTAGATTACAGTAATAACAAATTTCTTGCATTTAAAATTAATACCAATGCATCAATGCTTAATGAAAAACTAATTCATTCAATTTTATCTACAAATATTCAAAGTATAGTTTTTTCTGTCGATGCTGCTGAAAAAGAAACCTACGAAAAAATTAGAGTAAATGGAAAGTTTGAAAAAATTATGAGAAATCTTGAACTTTTTTCTGATATCAGAAGAAAGCACTATAGTAAGAGTAAACACATTGTTAAAATGAGTGGGGTAAAAATATCAACAGATCAATCAATTAACAAAATGGAAGAAAAGTTTAAAGATATTGCTGATGTAATAGCTTTTGTAAATTATACTCCTTGGGAAAGCTCGTATGATAATAAACCTAACAACTTAGAGCATGCGTGTGATGAGCTTTGGACACGAATGTTTATTTGGGCTGATGGTAAAGTAAATCCTTGCGATTATGATTACAAATCCCTTTTATCAAAATGGAATGTTAAAGATACACTTATAAAAAATATTTGGAATTCAAATGATTACAATTCATTGAGAGATTTACATTTGAATAAACAAAGAAAAACTATCGAGCCTTGCAAAAGATGTCTAAACTAAAAGTCGGGGTAATAGGATATAGAAATCATAGTCAGAAGTTGATTTCGATAATAAACAGTCATAATTCTGTAAGTCAAATAATTATATACTGTTATAGAAAAGAAAAAGTAGATGAATTAAATAGAAGAAAAAAAAAAAATGTAATTTATACATCTAAATTGAATAATTTAGATAATTGTAATTCAATAATAATAAGTTCATCAACAGGAACTCATATTAATTATTTAAAAAAATTTATTAATAAAAAAAAATATATATATTGTGAAAAGCCGGGTCCAACAAACTTAAAAGATATAAATTTTCTAAAAAATTTGACTACAAAATCAAAAAAAAAAATTTTTTTCGGACAAAATTTAATATTTTCTGATTTATTTTATTTTCTAAAAAAAATTTTAAAATCAGAAACTTATGGAGTTCCAATATATTCAACAATAAATATAACAAATGGTATTTCATTCAAAAAATCAATGAGTAAAAATTGGAGATTTAATTCAAAATCAATATTTAAAAAGATCTCAGGAAATGTTGGAGTACACTATATCGGTCTGATGAGATTTTTATTAGGAAATATTCAAAGAATTAAAATAAGTGAGTTAGGAATTAAAAAAAAGAATAAAATAGACAATACTTTTATTGATTTAGATTTTGTTAAAAAGTTTAAATGTAAGATATATTTATCGTATTCAACAGTTTTTGAGGAAGAATTGAGAATTTTTTTTTCAAATGGTCAATTAATTTTTAATGGAAACCAGATTTATATTTATCATCCAAGAGATACCTTTGATAGATTTAAACACTTTATAAAACCAAAAAAAAAAGTATTAAAAACCTTTAAAAAATCATGGGTCAATGATTCTTTGAAAAATACAATTAATTTTTTTTTAAAAAAATGTTTATTTAAAGAAAATTTTAACTTAAATGATTATAATCATTTTTTACAGGTAAATGAGCTTTTAATAAAAAGAAAATAAATGTTTTTTAAATCAAAAAAGAATGAAGTTTTTTTTATAGCAGAAATAGGAAGTAATCATGAGGGTGATTATAAAGTTGCTAAAAAACTAACTTATCAAGCTATTAAAGCGGGAGCAGATGCTGTTAAGTTTCAAATTTTCAATTGTGACACTTTAGTAAATAAAAAGTTACAACCTGAAAGACATAAACATTTTAAAAGGCTACAATTAGACATAAATGAATTTATAAAATTAGCAAAAATTTGTAAAAAAAATAAAGTTATATTTATGGCTTCGGTTTGGTGTTTAGATTTATTAAAAAAAATAAAACCATATTTATCTATACACAAAGTTGGCTCTGGTGATTTAACAAATTATCAAATATTAAAAGAATTAATTAAAACTAAAAAACCAATTATTCTTTCAACAGGTTTATCTAGCTTTAATATGGTAAATAAAGTGATTAATTTTATTAAAAAAAACGATTCAGATTATATAAAAAAAAAAAAGTTGGCAATTCTTCAATGTTCATCTAATTATCCAAATTCTTTAGATGATGTTAATTTAAATACTTTGAGAGAATTTGAAAAAAAATATAATGTCCCCATAGGTTTTTCCGATCATACTAAAGATAGTTTATCTTGTGAGGTATCATATATTTTAGGTGCAAAAATTATTGAAAAACATTTTACTTATAATAAAAACGTAAAAACATTTAGAGATCACCAGATATCAATGACTTTTAACGAATTAAAAAAATTTTTAAAAAAACTTAAATCAATAAAATCAGTTTTAGGTAATAAAAATAAGGAAATATTAAAAACAGAAAAAATTTCTAAAAATATAGTTACTTTTAGAAGAGGTATTTATGCAAAGAAAAACATTAAAAAAGGTGAAAAATTTAGCGAAAAAAATCTTATAATACTGAGACCTTTAAAAGGCATTTCAGCTGATAAGTATTTTGATATTTTGGGAAAGAAAAGTTTACATGATTTTCAGAAAAATGATTCAATTAAAATATAATGAGCTTAGGTAATTTAGATAAGAAAAATAAATTTGATGGCAATCTAGTTTTTGGTGCAAAATCATTTAATAAAATTACAAAAAGAGATAAGCATCTTAAAGTAAGCAAAAAGAAAAATGATTTCTCAAATTATCTAAATAATAAAAAACAATTATTAAAAAAGTACTCAAAAAATAGAAATTGCCCTTCATGTAATTCATCAATTAAGAACTCCAGAGTTATGTTTATAAAAGAGGGTTTTACTCACAGAAGATGTTATAAGTGTGATATGTTTTATGTATCTCCAATTTTGAATGATAAAATAAATTATAAATTTCACTATGGTGAAAAATCTTTCTACAAAGTTTATGAAAATCCTATTCAAATTAAGATGGATAAAAGAAAATTTTCTTATGGATTAGAAATAATTAATAGATTTCATAAAAAAAAATTAAAAAAAAAATTACTTGATATTGGATGTGGACTAGGCGGATTTATTAAATTGGCTAAAGAAAAAAAATGGGTAGCGGAAGGTATAGAATTTAATAAATACTCTTCAAATATTTTGACACAAAAAGGATTTCAAATCTATAATAATTATTTAAACAAACTAAGTTTAAAAAAAGATTATTCATGTATCAGTATGTGGAATTTGTTTGAACATTTGACTGATCCTAAGCAAACGCTTGAGGATATAAAAAGAATATTATTACCTGGAGGATTAGTATTTATTTTGGTTCCAAATATAAACGGTTTGGTCAATACGATTCTAAAAGAAAAAGCCGTTGCATTTGCTGGTTATACACATCTTAATTTCTTCAATATTGATACACTTAAAAAATTTTTAATACGAAATGATTTTAAAGTTTTACATTATGAGACTGTATTCACTGAAATTGAGACAATTAAAAATTATCTTAGCTTTGAAGATCCATATTTTGGCAATGCAACTAAAGGATTGAATTATTTTTCACCCAAATACATTCACAAGAATTACCTTGGGAGTAAATTAATCATGCTAGCGCAATTAAAAATAAAAAAATAATGATATAAGTTTTTTATTTTAGATATTGTAAAATTTTTTCAAGACTTACAAAATTACTAAAATTTTTTTTATTAACAGTTATTTTAGTTTTTTTTGTAATCTCATTTAAAATTTCGATATGTTTTAAACTATCCCAATTTTTATGAATACCAAGTTTAAAATTATTTAATTTACCTCTTTTAATATCAAGGATTTCCTTTTTATTAAGTTTTAATTGTTTCGAAAAAATATTAATAATTTTTTTTTTCATTATTTAAATTGAATTATATAATTTTTTTCTGTCTATTTTTCCATTAAAGTTCAATGGAAATTTTTTTATAAAAATAATATCTGATGGTATCATATATTGGGGTAGTATTTTCCCTAATTTTAATTTTATTGTGTTAATGCTAATTTTTTTTTTTATTTTTAAAAACATAAAAATTTTTTTCTTTTTGTAAATACATATACAATTATCTATTAAGAAAATTTTTTTACAATTTTTTTCTATTTCCTCCATTTCAACACGATAGCCATTAATTTTAATTTGATTATCTTTCCTTCCATCAAAATAAAGATTTCCATCTAAAAAACTTGCATAATCCCCTGTTTTATAGATATTTTTTCTTTTAATAAATTTCTTCTTAGAATCAAAATTTAAATATCCTTGGCTTACCTGTGGTCCTTGTATGTAAATTTCTCCTCTTTGCTTTGTAATTTTTTTGTTATTAACTAAATGCAACTTCATTCCATTAATAGGCATTCCAATAGAAGTTTCACTTTTAGTAAATTTTTTATAATTTTTTTTTGTTAATCTTAAATATGTACAAGAAACAGTAGCCTCAGTTGGACCATAAGCATTTGTAATTATTAATTTTGGGTTAGTTTTAAAAAGTAATTTTACTTGGGACTTCAATAATGTTTCTCCGCAAAAAAAAATATGTTCTAGATTTTTAATATTTTCACTATTGAGAGTATTTGAATTTTTTAAGGCATCTATGGTACTTGGGACACAAGTTAAAATATTAATTTTTTTCTCTTTTAGAAAATTCCCAAAGAAAACTTTATCATATTTATTATTAACTGGAAAAAGAGTTGATCCGCTACAGATACTTAAAAAAGTATCAGCTACACTTAAATCGAACCCCAAAGGAGCGAATTGTGCACAGTTTTTATTATATGGTAATCTCATATAATTTAATATCCATCTTACGTAATGATCTAAATTTAATTGAGAAATTTTTACACCTTTTGGATTACCAGAACTTCCGGATGTGAAGATTATATAAGCTATCTTTTTTGAAATTTTATTATTAATAAGTCTTATTTTCTTTGAAATTTTTATATTTCTAAAATGTATCGTTTTAATTTTTTTGTTTTTTATTTTTAGAAAATCTAATTTTTTATTAGAAAAAATATATTTTACTTTAGAAATTCTAATTATTTCAGATATCCTTTTTTTTGGTTGTTCGGATGTAATTGGAATATAGGTACAATTAGCCATCAAAGATCCAAACATAGCTATATAAGCGTATATTTTTTCATCATCTATTATTGCGATTTTAGAATTTTTTTTGATCAATTTTGAAAAAGAAAATGCATATTCATAAAATTCTTTATAAGTAAAATTAATTTTATTTGAGCTGACAGCTATTCTGTTTGGATGATATCTATAATTATAAATCAGTCGCTCAAGAGGAAAAAATTTTTTATCTTTTTTTGACGAATGCATATTTATCTTTATCTAGTAATTTTATACCTGCTTTATGAAGGTCTCTGAATTTAATTTTATAACTAAATGCATATTTATTTTTACATCTTAATGTTTTATCTTTTATAATTTTTTTGTTAAACACACTGTCAAAATTTTCAATAAATTCAAAGTTTTTTCTAGCAAAGTATTTAATACCAATTATTCTTTTTTTTTTTAAAAAAATTTTCCTTTTTAAGATTACTTTTTTTCTATAAGGAACTTTTTTTAGTGACTCTAGATGGTGTAAATATGTTGCTCCTTCAGAGGGCTTGCAACCTAGTAATAATAATGTGAAATTATTTTTATAAAATTTTTCAAAATCTGAACCCTTACCTAAAGAAATTTCAGGGTTAGTTTTTTTTAAAATTAAAGCTCTTTTACCAATTCCAAAATGTCTGTGTATGTAAGATTTACTTATTATCTTTTTTTTTGTTTTAAAAAAAGTTTTATATAAACTACTTATTGCCCTTATGTTATATAATTTATCATTTTTATAAACTATTTTCTTACTAAGATTTAAATTATACATTGGCATTATTAAAGTACCTTTTTTTCCAATTATATTAATTATAGATTTCAAAATATAATGAGGTAATTCTTTAGAGGCTATTCCAAACGTAGAAATATTTGAGTGAAGCACAATATTTTCACCATTTTTTAACTTTAAAGATGATAAATGATTCAAAATTTGATTTTTGTGTGATTTTTCTAACATTTAAATATTTATGATATATATAAATATTAATTTATGAAAAATGTAAATTGTTTTAAAAT
>MDTD01016233.1_pt1 | contig 10305 bp, 4 predicted proteins | sample 811221 | NCBI WGS metagenome assembly MDTD01 (sample SAMN05326646, study PRJNA326480) | marine metagenome | isolation source: seawater | place: Pacific Ocean: South West | collected 2011
CAGCACCCGAATTCTTAGAGCGTTTGTTTGAGATGGAAGTACCTGAAATTTATGATGGCCTGATCACCATTAAAAAAATCGTTCGATCGCCTGGAGAGCGCGCGAAGGTGGCAGTGGAATCGTATGATGATCGCGTTGATCCTGTAGGTGCTTGCGTAGGTATGAAAGGTTCTCGCATTCACAGCATCGTTCGCGAGTTGCGAAATGAAAACATTGATGTCATCAATTACACGGAAAACGAAGAACTCCTTATTCAACGTGCCTTGAGCCCTGCCAAAATCACAAGCATGTCATTGCATGCGGACACAGGCAAAGCAGAGGTGTACCTCAAGCCAGACCAAGTCAGTTTAGCCATTGGTAAGGGAGGCAACAACATCAAGTTAGCTGGACTTTTGACGGGCTATGACATTGACGTCTACCGGGAGGATGACGAGGTAAATGAGGATGTAGAATTGAAAGAGTTTGCCGATGAAATCGATGAGTGGATTCTCGACGAATTCGTCAAAATTGGCTGCGATACGGCTCGTTCAGTTTTGAATTTGGAAGAAGTGGATTTGGTGAAGAGAACGGACCTGGAGGCTGAAACCATTCGGGAGGTTGTTTCCATCTTGAAGGCCGAGCTCGACACATAAGTTATTCATAATGCAGAGCCGACAACGCGAGAAAAAGGCAGTCTCCTAACAAGTTCTTTGTCCCTAATTTCACACAGAATATCCCCTACATGGCCGAATCAAACAAACCTGTACGCCTCAGCAAGGCCGCCCGCGAGTTCAACCTTGGTATGACTACCGTGGTTGAGTTTTTGGCGTCCAAGGGCATCGAGGTCGAGGCCAAGCCCAACACCAAGTTGGATCCTGAGACATACGCTTTGGTCAAGTCTAATTTTCAAGGGGACAAGGAAATCAAGGAAAAGGCTCAAGCGACATCAGCAACCATTCAGGAGCGTGAAAGCATCACGCTTGCCAGCGCCAAGAAACGCGTTGTAAAAAAGCAGGAGGAGGATGAGCCTGAAATTGATCTGAGTCAATTTCGAAAGAGTGAGAAGGCACCCGTTGTGAAGCGCACCCAACCTGATAAAACAGCTCCCGATTCTGCACCCAAATCGAAAGAAGATGACCCCACAGAGCAGACGGATGACAAGCAAACAGGAGAGAAGTCGGTGGCAACCGGTCCTAAAGTTTTGGGGACGGTCGACCTCGATGCCCTGAAGGCGAAGCCTAAAAAGAAGTCAGCACAGAAAAAAGCGGAGGCGGCTCCTGAAGACAATTCCAAAAACGAGGATTCGCCTGCTGAGACAAAGACTCAGGAAGAAGACACCCTTCCTGCATCACAAGAGCCTGAAGTGGTTCGCGCCAAGGTTGAAAAACTCTCAGGACCCACGGTCGTGGGCAAGATTGAGCTCCCCGCGGAGCGAAAAAAGACAAGCACCAAACCAGGGGAAGAGGGAAAGCGTAAGCGCGTACGAGTCAAGAAGGTCGACGTGGCAAAAGCTGGAGGCGCAGGACAGAGAGATTCCCGAAGCAAAAGCAGGCGCCCAGAGCCAAAGAAAGAGGTCAGCAAAGAGGACATTCAAAAGGAAATTCGCGCCACGCTCGCCCGCATGGGGGGCGGCAAGAAGTCCAAATCTTCCAAACTTCGTCGTCAAAAACGAGACGCGATTCAGCAGCGTCAAGACGAGACTGATTTGCAATCGCAACTCGAGGAAAGCATTTTGAAGTTGACAGAGTTTGTCACCGTCGCCGAACTGGCGACAATGATGGACCGCGGCGTCAACGACATCATTTCTGCGTGCATGACCTTGGGCATCATGGTGTCCATCAATCAGCGGTTGGACTCGGAGACCATCACCATCATTGCCGAGGAATTTGGGTATGAAGTTGAATTTGTCAGCACCGAAGTAGAGGAGGCCATTGTGGTTGAGGAAGATGTTGAGGAGGACTTGGTGTCAAGACCGCCTATCGTGACGGTCATGGGGCATGTCGATCACGGCAAAACCTCGCTGCTTGATTTTGTTCGAAAGGCAAATGTCATTGCCGGAGAGGCAGGTGGCATCACTCAGCACATCGGTGCATACGCAGTCGAATTGGAAGGAGGCAAGAAAATGACTTTCCTCGACACTCCTGGACACGAAGCCTTTACTGCAATGCGTGCGCGCGGAGCGCAGGTCACTGATCTGGCGATCATCGTAGTTGCTGCGGATGACCGGGTTATGCCGCAGACCAAAGAGGCCATCAATCATGCTCAAGCCGCAGAGATTCCCATGATTTTTGCACTGAACAAAATGGATCGTGATACGGCCAACCCTGAACGCATCAAGCAAGAGCTTGCAGAGATGAACATTCTCGTGGAGGATTGGGGTGGCAAATACCAGTGCCAAGAGATCTCGGCCAAGCTTGGAACCAACGTGGATGAACTTCTCGAGAAGGTCTTGTTGGAAGCAGAAATTTTGGCATTGAAAGCCAATCCTCAAAAGCGGGCGCTTGGGACTGTTGTTGAAAGCAGCTTGGACAAGGGTCGCGGGTACGTCACCAACGTCCTCGTGGAAGCTGGCACCCTTCGGGTGGGGGATGCGATGCTCGCGGGACAACACAGTGGACGGGTCAAGGCCATGTTCAATGAAAGGGGTCAGCGGGTCGATGAAGCAGGACCGGCAACGCCTGTATCCGTACTTGGATTTGACGGTGCCCCAAGCGCTGGTGACAAGTTCAACGTTTTTGATGATGAAAAAGACGCCCGCGCCATTGCGACGAAACGCCAACAACTTCAGCGCGAGCAGGGCGTACGTACACAGCGGACAGTCACTCTTGAAGAATTGGGACGGCGCATTGAGGTCGGAGAATTCAAGGAGTTAAACCTCATCATCAAAGGCGATGTAGATGGTTCGATTGAGGCCTTGAGCGATTCGTTGCAAAAGCTCTCCACGGAAAAGGTTCAAGTCAACATCATTCACAAGGCTGTTGGTCAAGTTTCAGACTCAGATGTCTTGCTGGCTTCGGCGTCCAATGCGATCATCATTGGTTTCCAGGTTCGTCCTTCCGCCTCTGCGCGAAAACTTGCGGAGCAGGAGGAAATTCAAATCAAGTTGTATTCCATCATCTACAACGCGATAGAGGAGATGCGCGATGCGATGGAGGGCTTGTTGAGCGCCAAAATCGAAGAGAAAATTGTCGGTTCTGCGGAGATTCGCGAAACGTTTAAAATTTCGAAAGTGGGAACCATTGCGGGCTGTTTCGTGACTGAGGGCAAGATTTTACGTTCCAGTCGTGTCCGTGTTATTCGGGAAGGAGTGGTCGTTTACACAGGAGAGTTGGGGTCGCTCAAGCGATTTAAAGACGATGCGAAGGAAGTTGCCAAGGGCTTTGAGTGCGGATTGAACATCGATCGATTCAACGACATCAAAGTTGGAGACGTGGTGGAAGCTTACGAAGAAGTCCAAGTGAAGCAGACGCTGGAAGGGTGAGGTTATTTATTTGAAAACCAATAAAAAAGGGGCTTATTTGGCCTCTTTTTTTGTTCTAAAGAGCAATTATCGCAACACAGGAAGGTCGATTGGACTAGGAATAACCAAGGAATGCTTCCATGATCCAACGCTGCCATCGCGCAGAGCTCTTCGGGCGCTCCATTGGTCTCGGAAGTTGCCGACAGTGACCGCATAGTTGGGCGCGATGGGCATGAGTTCACAGGCGAAATTGGGGTAATCACGTCTGAAAGCAGCGCGCACAGCTCGGGCTTCTTGCAATTCGCCGAAGTAGATCTGAATGCGGTAGCCTTGCAGCGGTTTAGGATCGGCTTTATCAATGCTGTCGAGCCGTGCAATTTCGGCAGGGAGTGCCCAGCTGAATGTGGCCAGATGCCCAAGTGTCGCGGTGAATTCGGCCAATTTGCTGGAGTCTTTTGACAACATTTCGGAATGCGGAAAAAGTGGGGTGACGGACAAATCCTTCAGTGAATCCAGCGCATCCGCTGTTGGAAGAGGAGAGACTTCCTCCGAGGGTCGGAACAGAACTTTCCACCATGCGTTGCTTGTGATTGTGGTATCGACTTGACTCCAAGTGTTGGTGGACACGCTCGCCACACAAACAACGAGAAATGCGGAAAACACGCGTGACATGCAACAAAGGTATTCTTCTTCGCATTTGGCCCCGCAGCGGAGCTCGAACTTCTGCGCAATTGCCTTGTTTTCACGGGGTTTGTGTTGATGTGTTTGCACTTCATGGACGTAGAACGATTCTAAATGCCCATTATTCATGACATTTTTATGACGAGGAGGGCTCAAGCCTCCGAGTTTACTTATTTTTACATAGAAATTGAGAGGGTACTCAATCGACATGCGACACCTGCGAACATTACGCAAAAAGCTCACTTGTGGGGCAGTACGGTTCTTGACAATCGCCGCTTTTTTTGGGGTGCAAGGTGTTGCTGCGCAATCCATTTGGGAAGGAGGGGACGTTGAGAATGGGCAGAACCTTTTCAATGCCAATTGTGCGTCTTGCCACCTCGTGACGGATGGCGTGCTCGCGGCTCCCGGGCTGGCGGGCATTGCGGACCGCTGGGGGGCGACAGATGAATTGCTCGTTCTGTGGATTCAAAATCCGCAAGGTGCTGCAGCTTCTGGAGATGGCTACATCAAATCTCTGGTAGAACGCTACGTGGGCACTTACGGGTGGATGAGCGCCCAAGCTGTATCCGCAGACGACGTTCGCGACATCATGGCTTACGTCCAGAACCCACCGGACGTCACGGTCACCGCAAGCACAGATAGCGGATGCATCAACATCGACGAATTGCCCGTGGAAGAGGAGAGCGACAGCAGCACGCTGTGGTTTGTCATTCTCCTCGTGATGTTCCTCCTGATTGCCATGAGCGCTTCTGGTGTCAACCGTCAATTGACCAACACACTACGTGAGCGTGAAGGTCAAGCTATGCTTGAGGACATCAGCTACCTTTCTAGGTTGTCTTCATGGGCTTGGAAGAACATGGTGTTTGTCAGTATCCTCGGGGTATTCATTGTCGCCTTTGGCGTGGTGAAGGGTTATCAAGGGTTGATGGGTATCGGCATTTATGAGGGTTACTTGCCCGAGCAGCCGGTGAAGTTCATTCACTCTGTTCACGTCTGTGAGAATGAGGTGGATTGCAAGTATTGTCACCACAGCGCCTACGAATCCAAGCATGCTGGAATCCCCAGCACCAACGTGTGTATGAATTGCCACAAGGCGGTCAAAAAGGGGTCGCGCTACGGGGAAGTCGAAATTGGGAAAATTTATGCGGCGATTGGTTTTGATCCTGAGACAGGAACATACCTCGACGGTGAAGGTCGAAATGGACACTCTTCGCCTCAAGTCAGTTTCAATGGAGCACCGATCAAGTGGAACAAAGTTCACAACCTGCCTGATCATGTTTACTTCAGCCACCAACAGCACGTCGTTGTAGGAGGCTTGCAGTGTCAAAACTGCCATGGGGATGTCGAAACTTGGAGTGCTGGACGAATCGCCTCGGTAGATCATATCAATACTCTGGTAGATAAGTATCCAGGGTTGATTGAGCTCAGCAAGCCCACTCTGTCTATGGGTTGGTGCATCGAATGCCACAACAAGGCTTCGATTGATTTGGCGAGCAGTGAATACTACGAGGAGATGCACAATCGAATGAAAGATGATGTGCGCGGCAATGAGGAGCTGCGTCGAATCTTGGAAGACGATAAAATCACAGTGAAAGAACTCGGCGGCTGGGAATGCGCCAAGTGTCACTATTAAAAATTGGTATAGAGACGACAGAAAAAAATCAATGAGTACGCCGAACAACAAACGTTACTGGTCCGGGCTGGATGATTTGCATCAAACTGAGGCATTTCAGCGTCTTCATGCGCAAGAGTTTCCGCAGCACGAATCCGTTGACGAGGCGCTCTCCAACGACAAGTTGACTTCTGCCAACACCAACAGGCGCGACTTTTTAAAATTCATGGGCTTCTCTCTTGCGGCGGCGACTCTGGCTGCATGTGAAACGCCCGTCATCAAAAGCATTCCCTACACGAACAAACCTGAGGATGTTACTCCGGGTGTCGCCAACTTCTACGCGTCGACGTTTTACAACGGCTACGACTACTGCAACGTTTTCGTGAAAACGCGTGAAGGCCGTCCCATCTTCATCAACAGCAATCGCAAAACAGGTGTGGGTCATGCCAATGCTCGCGTGAACTCCTCTGTTTTGGGATTGTACGACAGCGCCAGGTTAAGTGGCCCACGATTGAAGGGTAAAGACGCATCGTGGAAGGATCTGGATCAATACGTTGTTTCTGGCCTGAAAGGTCCCGGTCGTAAGGTATTGCTGACGAATACCGTTTTAAGTCCATCCATGAAGAGGACCATTGAGCATTTTTGTCAATTCAATGGGGCGGAGCACATCACAGTTGACGCAATTAGCCACGGCGCCCTGCGAGATGCTGCCAAAATGCACTCTGGAAAAGATGTCTTTCCGAGTTATGAATTTAAGGCGGCGACCATGGTGGTCAGTGTTGGTGCTGACTTCTTGGGGACTTGGGGAGACTCCTCGTATTACGAAGATGAGTGGGTGCAAACCCGCCTGCCTGAACTCAAGACCATGTCTCGCTTGCGCGTTTTCGAAAGCGTCATGAGCTTGACAGGCACCAATTCGGACTACAGAACCATGGTGAAGCCCTCTGAACAAGGGAAGGTCTTGGCCGCCATGCACGATCTCCTCAGCCAAGGCTCTCAAAACCAATTTCCAGCTGGTCCTGTAGCCACGGCCATTGAAAATGCGGTCTTTGATTTGAAGAAGGCAGGAAGAACGTCATTGGTGGTCTCGGGAGTCAACGATGTGGATGCGCAATTGCTTGTGGCAGACATCAATCGTCTCCTTGGTGGAGAGGGCACAACGGTGAAATATGACAGCAATCAACTTTTTCAAGGCGATGACCGCGCGTTCAGCGCTTTGGTCAAAGACATGAATCAGGGTAAGGTAGGAGCACTGGTGATGCTCGATGTGAATCCTGCTTACAATGCGGTTGACAAAGAGGCCTTTCGAAAAGGGCTGAAAAATGTCAAGACCACAGTTTACATGGGTGGTTTTGTAGATGAGACCGGGGTCCGGTGCGAGGCCTTGTCGCCAGCGCCCCATTGGCTCGAGAGTTGGGACGATTTGTCATTGGACGGAAAACGTGTGGACTTGGTTCAGCCCACCATTCAGCCTCTATTCAATACGCGTCCGGCGGGTGAAAGCCTGATGACTTGGAGTGATTTGGACTCAGACTGGTATTCAGAAATTCGAAAGACATTTAAGAGTGACTACACATCTGACCAGATGTACTCAGACATTCAATGGAGCGGCTGCCTGCACGACGGATTTTATATGGTCCCTGCTGCCAAGGCACCAAAGGTCAATGGACCTGCGCGAAATCTCGACGCCTTGCAGCGTGCGAAGCGCAGACTTTCCGCAGTCGAAAGCAAATCCAAGTTTGAATTGGACCTGTACGTGAAGATGTGCATAGGTGCTGGGGAACAGGCAGGGAATCCAATGTTGCAAGAAACGCCTGATCCGGTAAGCAAGGTGACATGGGACAACTACGTGACCATGGCACGGGTCGACATGGAAGAGTTGGGACTGAATACTTACATCGCCCAGCGAGACCATGCCTCCGTGGTTAAGTTGAGTGTGTCAGGCAGGTCCATTGAACTGCCGGCATTCATGCAGCCCGGTCAGGCCCCTGGCACGGTTGGTGTTGCTCTTGGGTACGGACGTGGAGATGGAGGGGAAGCCATTGGCCGTGCAGCGTTCCAAACTGAGGAAAATGGGGAATACATCATGACCGAGGAAGGATTGCCCCTTCCGATTGGCGGAAATGTTTTTGGATTTGCACAGATTGTAAATGACCTCCCAGTTTACTCGGCCTACGATGTGACGGTAGAGCCCACGGGGGCAGAATATCCTCTTGCTGCAACTCAAATCCACAATACGGTCATGGATCGTGGTTCAGTGGTCAAAGAAACCACTCTCGGGGCTTTCAAAAAAGAAGCAACGAAGCCAAAAGGTCTGGCATCTTGGAATCGCAGTCACACCCTTGCGGTGCATGAAGATGTCAATGGAGATGGCGTCATTGACGCTCAGGATGGCAAGAAGACAAGCGCTTTTGACATGTGGAAGAGCCACCCGGTAGAGGGCGTGGGTCACCGTTGGGGAATGACTGTGGACTTGAGCACATGCACAGGATGCAGTGCGTGTGTCACAGCATGCCACATTGAGAACAACGTTCCTGTGGTGGGTAAAGATGAAGTTCGCCGCCACAGAGACATGCACTGGTTGCGAATTGACCGTTACTACGCATCTGATTGGTCTCAAGAACGCGGAGAAGAAGAGGGTGTCGGCGTCATTTCGTCCTACACCAAAATGGAGGATCCCTCTGCCAATCCCCAGACTGTTCACATGCCGATGATGTGTCAGCACTGCAACCACGCTCCTTGTGAAACGGTGTGTCCCGTCGCAGCGACAACGCACAGCAATGAAGGGTTGAATCAGATGACGTATAACCGCTGCATTGGCACGAGGTATTGTGCAAACAACTGCCCGTACAAAGTCAGACGTTTCAATTGGTTCAACTACCAAGGCTACGGCAAATTCCAGCACAGCAACCCAGCGCAAGATTCACTGACACGCATGGTGTTGAATCCCGATGTCACGGTTCGCGCACGTGGGGTCATTGAAAAGTGCTCGATGTGCATTCAAATGATTCAATCATCCAAGCTTGAAGCGAAAAAACAAGGGGTTCCATTGACTGACGATTTGGTTTCATGCGCGTGCTCAGATGCTTGTCCGACGAACGCCATTTCGTTCGGTGATTTGAATGACAACAAGTCGGTTGTTTCGCAGAGATCCAAGAACAACCGTTCTTACCACGCCCTTGAGGAAGTTGGAGTTCAGCCTAACATTTTCTACATGACCAAAGTCCGTAACGTAGACGAAACCCAAGCTTGACAGTCAGATTATGCAAAGAGAATCAGCCATACGAAAGCCTTTGATTCTAGGGCACAAGACCTACAAGGACATCACTGATGACGTTGTGGGGCCAATCATGGGTCCGGCTCCTCTGGGATGGAAAATCATGATTACCATTTCAAGCCTGATTGCCGTTTATGGGGTGGGATGCATTTTGTACCTCCTTGGCACTGGCATCGGGACCTGGGGATTGAACAAGACAGTGGATTGGGCTTGGGACATTACCAATTTTGTATGGTGGGTTGGAATTGGTCACGCTGGGACACTCATTTCAGCTGTGTTGTTGTTGTTCCGTCAGAAGTGGCGAATGGCCATCAATCGCTCTGCGGAGGCGATGACCATTTTCGCAGTCATCATGGCTGCCATTTTCCCTGGCATCCACATGGGGCGCATTTGGGTCAGTTATTGGGTGTTGCCACTACCCAATCAATTTGGGTCGTTGTGGGTAAACTTCAACAGCCCTCTGCTGTGGGACGTATTCGCGATTTCAACCTACTTCTCGGTATCTCTCGTATTCTGGTACATTGGTCTCATCCCCGATTTTGCGACGATTCGAGACCGGATGACCAAGCCGATTCCCAAAAAGATTTACGGATTGCTCGCCTTTGGATGGAGTGGACGCGCCAAAAACTGGACTCGCTTTGAGGAAGTGAGTTTGGTCTTGGCGGGCATTGCAACACCTCTTGTATTCTCGGTACACTCAATCGTATCCATGGACTTTGCGACGTCAGTCATTCCAGGGTGGCACACAACCATTTTTCCGCCTTACTTCGTTTCTGGAGCGGTATTCTCTGGATTTGCGATGGTATTGACCTTGCTCTTGATCATGCGGAAGGCCATGAATTTGGAGAACTACATTCACGTCAAGCACGTAGAATACATGAACATCGTCATCATCGTTACAGGATCGATTGTCGGAGTGGCCTACCTCACGGAGCTGTTTATTTCATGGTACAGCGGAGTCGAGTATGAGAGTTACGCCTTTATCAATCGTTTCAGTGGTCCTTACAGTTGGGCATATTGGATGATGATGACGTGCAACGTGATCAGCCCCCAACTGTTTTGGTTTAAAAAAATTCGGACAAGCCTGATGGCCACATTTGCACTGTCCATTGTGGTGAACATCGGAATGTGGTTTGAGCGTTACGTGATTATTGTGACTTCCCTGCACCGCGATTACCTCCCATCGAGCTGGGGGGAATTCCATGCGACGAACATCGACATTGGCATTTTCGTAGGGACCATTGGGATTTTCCTGACACTCTTTTTGGCCTACGCACGCTTCTTCCCTGTTCTCGC
>MDTD01163139.1_pt1 | contig 10304 bp, 12 predicted proteins | sample 811221 | NCBI WGS metagenome assembly MDTD01 (sample SAMN05326646, study PRJNA326480) | marine metagenome | isolation source: seawater | place: Pacific Ocean: South West | collected 2011
TAATTTAAGTTTTTTAAAAAATATATTATACACATGCTAAAGAAATATTTTTTGCTTATTATTTTTATCGCTCCGCTGTTATGTATCAAAGGATATATCTCTTATATAGATATTAACGGTTCAATTCAAAAAGATATTGAAATAAACTACATTGAATCCACAAATAAAAATATTTTCGTTCGGACTAATAAAGGATTTTTAAACAAATCGTCGAGCATAAATATACCCTGTGAAAAATTATTATCTGTCAACGTACAAATACTTGGACGACCAATTAAAACAAATTGTCCAAATAACTGTATTAGTGGTGATTGCATTTCTGGCTATGGGGAATTTGAGTATTCAAACAAAGGTATTTACAAAGGATTATTTAATAATGGGAAACCTTATGAACTAAACAATTTTTTTCCCTACAATGGTTGGAAATATGAAAATTATAAATTTACAAAAATAGATAAATCATTTAATATTATCACATGGGACATCATTCTTACGATAACTTTGTTTACCTTAATTGGGATTATAATGGTCAAAATTAAAAGAAAATATAATTAAAAATTAATGCACCTTATGAAATCAGAAACAAAAACAGTTAATAAATCAAATTTGAAAAGTATATATGATGAAGAGATGATTAAAATGCTTAATGCACCAAAAGATGGCAAAAGCCCATATCATGTTTTTACTTTTAGCTCAATAAAAAATAAAAAGTGGCCAGAATTAAGAACAGTAGTTTTAAGAAGTTTTAATCTTAAACCTAATTTCATTTCATTTAATACAGATTCTAGAAGTCCGAAAATTAAAGAACTTAGAAACAATAAAAATTCTTGTGCTTTATTTTACGATAATATTGGCAAAGTACAGATTAGATTTCATGCAGAAGCGGTAATTCATAGTCAAGATGCTACATCTAGAGAAATATGGAAACAAACTTCTTTACAAAGCAGAAAATGTTATATGGGTGATTTAAATCCAAGTTCTAAAATAAAACATTGGCATCCAAATTTTCCTTTAGGGTATATAAAAAAAGATCCCGATATAAAACATAGCGAATTAGGCTTTAAAAATTTTACATCTATTAAATTAAAAATTATTGAAACTGAAATTCTTAAGCTTTATCATGATGGTCATGTGAGATTTAAAATAAAAGATGATAAATTTAATTTTGTAGCACCCTAATGAACCATTATTGCAGTAATTAGATTATTTTTTTAAAAAACTGAAAATCTTTTTTCGGAAAAAATAAAGAATTAAAATGGATAAAATATATAAAACTGGTATTAAAAATAAAGGATTTACCTTATCTCCAAAAATGTATGTGATAATTAATATTAGCGCTGTTCTCATTGCTTAATTTATAGAAAAATACGTAAAAAATATACAAGATAGAGTAATTTTAAAATTATTTATTTAAATACATAATTTTGTCAGCTCTGTTAATAATTTCTTGGAGTGATTCATTTTTTGCTTGGTCTGTTTTGGCATGCCCTATTGTCAGACCCAATTCGTAAACTGATTTACCATTTTTGTTAAAAAGATTCACATTGTCTTTGATTCTTTTCTTTATATTGTCTAAAGCATCGTCTCTCATCGAAGAAACAAATACAATGAATTCATCTCCCCCATACCTAGAAATGATATCACCTTCTCTAAATGACATCCGGAGAATTTTTGCTGCTTCTTTGAGTGCATTATCTCCCATATCATGTCCATGATTATCATTTATTAATTTCATTTTATCCATATCAATGAATATTATATGATAATTTGGTATATCCATAAATCTAATAGCATCTTTGGCTAATCTAAGAAATCCTCTACGATTATAAAGACCTGTCAACTCGTCTTCAATAGAGTCTTCGTAAAGACGATTAATCATTTTATTTCTTTCTAAAGAATGCATTATTGACCACATTGCTCTATCGATATCAAGGTTGTTTAGTAAAATTATATCCTGTGCATTTGAATGAATGGCTTCCATTAGAATCTTTTCAGAAGTATTAATGATTAAATATGGTGTATTCCTAACTTTAACAACTTCTCTATCAATTGTATTGTAAGATACCTCATTAACAACATTCTCGGAAATCAATGCAACATCAACATCTTGATGATTATCAATTCTATCAATCAAAGCATCAATCGAATCAAGTTTTATTGAATTAATTTTCACATAGGAAGTTTTATTAAAACTTTTGTTAAGTTTTTCAAATACTTTTATATCTTTTGTTACTATATATATATTGACCATATTAGCTATTGTTAATTTATGAATTTAACTAAATTATTAATTATAAATATTTTTTTTAAAAAGGAGGCAATATGCTAACAGTTGGAATAAGTAATTTTATTAAGAATCAAATTTATAAAAATGGCAAAACAGATTTAAAGTCTATTTCTCTTTCTGAAATTGCAAAATACGCTGAACAAAAACTAAATGAAAAGAAGTTTGTAAAAGGGTATAGAGACGGTGTAATTAAAATAATTTCATATGATAATGAATTTTATAAAAACTTCAAGTGCTCGATTGTGAAGATTGACGAGGAAACAAAGTTAGTATGCAAGGTAAAAAAAAGAGCTTCATCTGAAGATGGTTATGTTCAAATTAGAGCTTTAAATGGCGATACCTTAAATATAATTGGAGTAGAATTGATACTCTACAGGAATGATGTTTTGAAAGAAACTAATGAAAATTCTACGAATGATGATTGGGAACTTATTGCGTTTCATGCAATCCCAGAAGGAATTGATAATCTTCCAATGAAACCTGCCACCATGATGAGAAATCAACTTGAGTTGAAAGGTGGAACGAAAGCTCAATATTCTTCTGATCAGTGGGCAGAATCGGTAAGATTCTGGAATCAATATGCTTTTTTAAATGATGATTAAAATCATTCATTGATATCAACCATATTAATTTTAGGTGAACTTTTTGGTGTTTTGATGTTTTTTATGACTTTATAAGAGTTTATCGATTGACCATTAATATCGTAATTAATAGTACCATTCTTATTTTTATCATATTTTATTATCCACTCTTTATCAGAATATTCATTTTCACTTTCAACACTCTTAGCGTAATGATAGTGTCTTAAATCGCAGCTAAGTGGGCATGAATAATTACTTTTTTTTGAAAATTGAACCTTTATAATATTCTCATTTTCATCGATCATTTCATATTTTTTTAAACCTATTTCATCAAAATGATATGCCATTAGTCCTGCTAACAAAACATATATAATTGTAGAGCTCATAAATACCTCCTTTACGCACTGATGTGGTTTTTGTAAGCATACAGAAATTGATCAACAGTTAAGTAACAATTATCTCCGATTTTATCATAAATTTTATCAGTATCCTTAAATTTAACATCGTGAATTAATGAGAACTCCATTAATAAACTACCATCCTTGTAACCAACTTTTTTGAATCTGTATCTGCCTGTTCCACATTGCGTATTTATGACCATCATTGGTTTTTGCTTACACAATGCATTGATACAATCTGTTGTGTTTATAAGATCTTTGTATTCATTATTATTTAGCATGATATTAACTCCTTTTATTATGATTCATTTATATTTTAGTTAATAAATAAATTCAAATTTGTGACCAACAACAAAAAAAATGAGATGTGTGATAAAGATTACATTAATCGTAAAAAATTATTAACAAGTGACCTGGATTAAATGATATATAATTTTTTTTTTTTAAAATAATACAAAAGGGCAAAAAAAATGAAAATTACAGAAAAAGCAAAACAATTAGCTGTTGTAGTTTGGATTAATTTATTTATAGGGTTTTATAACCTATATATCTTCCGACAAGATAGTACAAATATCAATCTAGTGATTGGAATTTTAAATATTGGAATATGGGTTTTTTTAAGAACTCACCAAATGAGAGTAGAGTATTTAAAGGAAAGATAACTAATCTGTTAAAATTAAACTTACAATAGTTAAAATATCAAACAAATCAATTAAGGAATCTTGATTTACATCAGCAAGAATTAATTCAGTACCATTAGGATCATAATTATTGACTATTATACTGACAAGTGAAATAATATCATTAACATCAATATTTAAATCTATGTTAATATCTCCTAAATCAAATAATTGAACTTGCCTAAACTGTTCAAACCAATAATATGATCCAATCAAAACGTTTGGTGCTGCTTCCTGATGATAACCATAATTAACGAGTGTCAAATCCACATCAGTTGCTCCATTTTCAATGAATTTTTGATATGCAATTTCAGAATTTTGATATGGAACTAACTCATCTTGGTAAGAATGTATCAAATTTGTTGGGCTTTCTGGCTTCCAATCATACAAATCATTTTCTCTTAATCTTACCCTTAATGGGTGATTAATGTCATTAACAGCAGCGGCAACTAAATCTGGATTCATTGCCTCTACAGGAATTGAGGGCATTATATTATTTATCGCTCCACCACTATGATATCCATTGAACAGCTGTATCAATGTATCTGAGTACTCTGGACTAAAAAAATCGCTTACACTATCAAGAATATTATATGAATCTTGATATGCAAATAAAATATAAGGTAAATAATAGGGCTCTCCATATTCTTCGTTAGATACCATTAAATCGAACATTGTTCCAGACATATCATATGCACCAGCACAAAGAGCAGAAGCAGCAATAGAAAGATCTTCTGAGTGAGATTCTTCAATCATTTTCTGTGTTGCTGCAGATACATACCCGCCTTCTGAGTAACCTGTAATAAATATCTGTTCATTTGTATGAATATCTTTAATATTACAAAATTGTTTTGCGGCATAAATCATGTCAACTGAAGATGTTGCACTTGGTAAATTTATCTGATAAGGATGGAAAACAGAAGACGATCCAAGCCCAAGATAATCAGGCAAAAGAGTGACATAAGTACTTCCTAACCATACTGGTAAAATATCAAAATTACCTGATTCTGAATACGTTGAAAGCTTTCTTACTTCTGTTCCATGATGAAAAATAGCAAAAGAGTAAAATTCTAATTGATTTTTAGGAACAACAATAGCTCCAGAAGCAATGTCAATCTGATTAAACTGGTTTATTGTCTCGTATTCTAGCTTATACATCTCTAAATCATACGGACAAGTAGGAGAGTTTGAAACATATGAGTCTAAAAGTTGTTGAGCATTGTCTTTTGAAATTTCATTAATTAATTCAAATGAAATTAAATCTCCTCTAGCAGAAAAAAATATAGAGATTAAACATATTATAAACATAAAATTCATTTTAAATATTGCTCTAATATTTTTTTTCTGATTGGACTTTCTAAAGTTTTCTTATATTCTCTAAATTCAACATCTTCTTCGTTTGAGGAATCATTAGAAGAATTTATAGATATTTTGGCTGCTTGCAGTGCAATTTTACAATTTTGAAGAATTTCTTTCATAAAACCATTAGCATATTTATACATTTCTTCTTGATTTTCAAATATTTCATCAATCACATTATCTCTATAAGCATCAACTGCCGTAAATTTTTTAGCTGAAAAAATCCACTTTTTAGATTTTGATAATCCTATTAGTTTTGTAAGTCTTTGAGTACCACCAGCACCAGGTATTATTCCAATACTTGTTTCAGGGAACCCGATAATACAACTTTTAACAGCAAACCTAAAATCAGCTGCCAATGAAAGCTCTAGGCCACCGCCCAAAGCATATTTATCTAATAATGCAATTGTTGGGAACGGAAGTAACTCTATTTTTTTGAACAAATCTTTATAATTTTTCAAAGTTGTTAAAGTTTCGTTTTCGCACATTTTAGCTCTTTCTTTTAAATCGGCACCTGCGCTAAAACCTAATTTACTTGATCTTATGATTAGGCCAGAATACTTATATCTAATATCATCAATTGCAAAGTTGAGTTCATTTATAAGAGATTCTGAAAGAGCATTTACTGGAGGGTTATCCAAATGTATATCAATATATTTTCCATCCAATTTCTCAACAAGATTCAAAAATTTATACTTCATTGCTTATAATCTCTTTTGGAATAGTCACTTTCATTTTCAATAGACCTTGAGCATGTGTTTTACCCTGGGCATCGTTAAGTAAGGATTCACTTCCACCACCGTCTAAACTATCTTTCAATATGAAATTAATTGCATTTAAATTTTCCATCAAATACCGCTCAACTCCACCAAGAGCTATTTTAGAAAAATAATTGCCAACAACATCACAAGTCAAATTTTTGACAGCCCAATCAAAAATTTGAGAGTTAATGAATATTATTCCAACATTTGATGACGAACCCTTATCGCCTGATCTTGCATAAGCAATTTCTCCAAGTGTAACGTTAATTTTCAAAATATAGTAACCTCAGTCTTAATATATTTTTTATCAATTAAAGATGGCCAATATGCTATTACTTCTTGAGCCTTGGGTCTTCCTCCAGAAAAACCCGTCACCCCGGGGGGTCCATTTGTTATAAGAGGAGCAATCTCTTTTCCAAATTCATTTACCTTATTTTTATCTGAATCCATGACGGAGATTTTCAAAACAATTTCTGAAGGGTCTAGTTCTTCTTTATCAATACCCCTATGACATGAGTTAAATCCAATGAATTCGGAGTTTTTTTTAGAATATTCTAGCCCTTTTCGGCTCAACCTGTCCCATATTATTTCTGTTATCATATTAGCCTTTTTAATTGCAGAGGGTCCAGAAACGGTAATTTGACCTACAGCCTTATATCCTCTATGGTAATTAATTGAAACCTTGAAGGTATTTGTTGGCTTTTTTCCTTTAATGCCTTCAACTTTAACTTGATTATTACCTAAATCATATAATTTTATCGATGTGAAATCAACAATCACATCTGGAGAAATATAGTTTTTGGGATCACCAAGCTCATATAAAATTTGTTCAGAAACAGTAAATCTATTTACTAAACCACCTGAATTTTTATTTTTAGTTACAATAAAATTTCCATCTTTCTGCATCTCAATAATTGGATAGCCAATATTTGATAAATCATTAACTTCATACCATTTGCTATAATTACCTCCTGAACATTGAGCCCCACATTCTATAATATGACCTGCAACAGTTCCACATGCAATTAAATCATAATCATTTTTTGACCAATTAAATTCATATATGCATGGACCTAAAACTAAACCGGGATCAGAAGCTCTACCAGCTAAAACGATATCAGCACCTTGGCTTAATGCTTCAGAAATATTAAATGAATCAATGTAGACATTAGCTGAACAGATATCATCCTTAATGTTACTTATGGGTTGAAGACTATCAAGATTATTGAATGAAGTACCTTTTTCAATAAATTTGTCAATATCTTTATAAATATCATCTCCAATGATTATTCCAACTTTTATATCAATTCCTAATTTTTTAGCTAGTTTAAGAATTTTTTTTCTGCACTCTTCTGGATTTACTCCCCCTGCATTAGTGACAATTTTAATTTTTTTTTGATTGATATCAATTAAAGATTTTTCTAAAAAGTCAATAAAATCTTTTGCATAGCCAAGTGATGGATTTTTATTTTTTTGTTTTTGCATAATAGACATTGTCACTTCTGCTAAATAATCCATAGTTAAGTAATCAATGTTACCATCGGCCACTAAATCAAGAGGTGCTTGAGGAGAATCACCCCAAAAACCTTGCCCATTTGCTATTCTTATTATCTTATTTTCTAACATTGAAATACACTGAATTTTGGTTGCATTAATTTATCCTGATTATTTATAATTTCAAGAGATCTTATTAATACTTGTCTAGAATCAAGAGGGTTTATGATTTCATCAATCCACATTCTGGCTGCTCCATATTCTGGTTTCGTTTGTTTATCATAATTAGATTTGATTTTATCATATATTTTTTGTTTTTCCAAATCACTTACATTACTCATTTTTGAAAGCTTAATTTGCACCAATGTTTTTGCGGCTTGATTACCACCCATAACAGCTAATTTTGCAGATGGCCATGAAAACATAAATCTTGGTTCATAAGCTCTTCCTGACATAGCATAATTTCCTGCTCCATAACTTCCACCTACTACCAAAGTAATTTTGGGTACTACAGAATTTGAAACTGCATTCACCATTTTTGCTCCATCTTTAGCAATTCCTCCCCATTCGGAATCTTTTCCAACCATAAATCCATTAACATCGTGTATAAAAATAATTGGAACTCGATCTTGATTACAGTTTAATATAAACCTTGCACCCTTATCTGCAGAATCTGAATAAATTACGCCACCAAGCTGAAGCGCGCCTCTGTCATTTTTTATTACAAGACGTTGGTTTGCAATAATCCCAACATTGTATCCATTAATCTTTGCATTTCCACAAATTAAAGTTTTTCCGTAATCTTTTTTAAATTCATAAAATTTACTGCCATCAACTAATCTAGCAATTACTTCAAGCATATCATATTGTCCAGGATTATGTGGATTAAACATCCCTAATAAATCTTTGTTGCTAAATTTTGGTTCCTCACTATCAACTTTTTTAAATAATGTTTTCTTATCAAAATTTATATTTGAAATTATATGTTTAATGTGTTCAAGTGCATCAATATCATCTTTAGCCTTATAGTCTGCTGTTCCACTTATTGAAGAATGTGTATCTGCTCCACCAAGTTCTTCTTGGGTAATCTCTTGACCAATTGCAGCCTTAACGAGCGCTGGACCAGCTAAAAACATGCTTGAGCCTTCAACTATAATATATTTATCACACATTACAGGAAGGTAAGCTCCTCCAGCAATGCAAGGCCCCATTACTGAAGCAATTTGAGTGATTCCATTACTTGAAAGCTTTGCATTATTGAAGAAAATTCTTCCAAAATGACCTTCATCAGGAAAAACTTGATTTTGCAATGGGAGAAATACGCCAGCAGAATCAACTAAGTAAACTACAGGAATGTCATTTTCAAGTGCAATCTTTTGAGCTCTTAGTGTTTTTTTGAGTGTAATTTCAAAGTATGCTCCAGCCTTTACCGTAGCATCATTAGCAATAACCATGCAATCATTTCCATTAATTTTAATAATTGTTGTGATTACACCTCCGGCAGGTGGACTACCGTACTCTTCATACATTTCGTAACCAGCAAATGTACCTATTTCAAGTTCATTGGTATTTGAGTCCATCAAATATTTCACTCTTTCTCTAGCCGTTAGTCTCCCTTTGTTATGTTGCTTCTCAACAGCTGCCTTGCCTCCACACTCAAATATTTTTATTTTATTTTTATTTAATTTTTCTATCAAAACATCAAACGAATTTTCATTTGAATCAAAATCAATATTTTTCCAATTTTCTTTATTATTACCAATAATAGACATTTAACTTATCCAATCTCCTATTTTATTATATTTTATCATTCTATCATTTACAAGTTTTTCTTTATCTTTATTTTTTAAACTCTTATATGACTTGAGTATTTCTTTTTTTAGTTCAAACGAGGCTGACCTCGGGTCAATATGCGCGGCACCGTTAGGCTCATCAATTATTTTGTCAACTATACCCATTTCATAAAGATCCGTTGAAGTTACTTTCATTGCGTCAGCTGCTTCTGAGGCTCTGCTAGAATCTCGAAATAATATTGAAGCACATCCTTCAGGAGAAATTACCGAATACCAAGTATTTTTAAAACAAAGTATAGAATCAGACAGTCCAATAGCTAAAGCACCTCCAGAAGCACCCTCCCCAATCACAATAGATATAATTGGAACTTGTAATGAAGACATTAAAATTAAATTACTTGCAATGGCTTCACCTTGACCTCTTTCTTCTGCTCCAATACCTGGATAAGCACCAGGAGTGTCTATTAAAGTTATTACAGGAAGCTTAAATTTCTCGGCAAGTTTCATCATCCTCGCAGCTTTTCTATAGCCCTCAGGCTTGGGCATTCCAAAATTTCTAAATAATTTATCTTTTGTTCCTCTGCCTTTTTCTTGGGCTATTATAAAAAATTTTATATCATCAATCATTGCAATACCTGACATAATTGATGGATCGTCATTATATAGCCTGTCTCCATGAAGTTCATACCAATAATTTGTTATACTCTTAATATAATCACTTGCATGAGGTCTATTTGGATGTCTTGCCAGTTGAACAGTTTCCCATCGAGACAGACCATTGTAAACAATATTAATTTTATCAGAGAGTTCATCTTTTAATTTTTTTATTTTATCACCAACATCGATTCCAATATCTGAAGAAGTCATTTCAAGTAGCTTGATTTTATCTTCGATTTCTTTAAGAGGTAACTCAAAATCTAATATAAATTTTTCATTCATTTTAATTTGAAA
>MDTD01037645.1_pt1 | contig 10303 bp, 7 predicted proteins | sample 811221 | NCBI WGS metagenome assembly MDTD01 (sample SAMN05326646, study PRJNA326480) | marine metagenome | isolation source: seawater | place: Pacific Ocean: South West | collected 2011
GATCCAGTTCTTGAATTATTTTTATTTTTAATATCATGTAGCGCAGCTGTTGTAGTTATAAAAGCATCCATAATACCTTCAGGTATTTCACTCCCATCACTTAATAAAACTGATGAGTTAGTCATTAGATGACCAACGTTTCTTACTAGTAAAAGACTTCTGCCATGTAACTTTAAACCTTTGCCATCTTTTGAGATATAACTTCTGTTTGGATTTAATTTTCTTTCAAATAATTTACCTTCTTTTTCAAATTTTGATTTAAGATCTCCCTTCATAAGACCTAGCCAATTTCTATAACAAATAATTTTATCTTCAGAGTCTACTGCTGCTACACTATCTTCATTATCACAAATTGTTGTAACTGCAGATTCTAGTATTATATCGCTAATACCGGCATGATCTTGTTGAGCAGCAAAAGCTCTTGAATCTTTAAGAATTTCAATATGTAAATTATTGTTTTTTAAAATAACTGCAGATGGATTATCACTTTCACCTCTGTGTCCAACAAATTTATTTTCGTCTTGCAAATCAAAAATATCCGCACCTTTTAGAACTTTTAATTTTCCATATTTTACAGCAAAACTTGTAATTTTATTCCAACTCAATCCTGCTATTGTAAAGTACTTATCTAAAAAATCTCTACCATATTTTATAACCATTTCACCTCTTAAAGGGTCATATCTTTCAGATACGCTATCTTCAGACTGTTCAATTACATCTGTGCCATAAAGACTGTCATATAAACTCATCCATCTTGCGTTAGCAGCATTTAATGCATACCGTGCATTCATAACAGGCACAACCAACTGAGGTCCAGCTATACTTGTAATTTCTTCATCAACATTTTCAGTTTCTATTTTAAAATCAGGCCCCTTATTTTTTAAATAACCAATTTCTAATAAAAATTTTTTATACTTATCTGAATTAAATTCTTTCCCTTTATTTTTGATATGCCAATTATCAATTTTTTTTTGCAAATCTTCTCTATATTTAATTAACTCTTTATTTTTTGGAACTAATTCGTGTAAAGATTTATCTAATCCTGACCAGAATTTTTCAGCTGTAATTTTTGTATCTTTTAACAGTTCATCGTTAACAAACTTAAATAATATATTTGAAACTTTTAAACTGTTTATATTGACATAATCATTTTTCATTATATGTTTTCTAAACTCTAACAAAATGAAGTCAAATAATTTATGGAAGCATTGACATTTTATTGTCATTTTTCATAGGTAAATTATTAAATAATAAATGAAAAATTATCTTAATTTTGAAACAGATATAAAAAATTTGGAAGATGAGTTAGATAAACTTAAAGATCCTTATAATCAAAGTGGCCTTTCAGAGGTAGACACACAAAAAATTTCTGAAACTCAAGATGAATTAGATAAGAAACTTAATTCTATTTATTCAAACCTCGATCCATGGCAAACAACTTTAGTAGCAAGACACGAGGATAGACCAAGGTCAAAATTTTTCATTGATAATTTGTTTAAAGATTTAGTTACCTTATCTGGAGATAGGCATTATGGAGAAGACAAGTCGGTCATTACTGGTTTTGCAAAATTTAATGGTCAATCAGTATTAGTTATAGGGCAAGAAAAAGGTGAAGACCTAGATAGCAGAATTCAAAGAAATTTTGGAATGATGAGGCCTGAGGGATATAGAAAAACCATTCGTCTTATGGAATTAGCTAATAAATTTAATATACCAATTATTTCTTTTATTGATACACCAGGAGCCTATCCAGGTGTTGGAGCCGAGGAACGAGGACAAGCTGAGGCAATAGCAAAGTCAATCGAATGTTGTATGAATTTAAAAGTTCCAACTATAGCGGTTATAATTGGTGAAGGTGGATCTGGTGGAGCCATAGCCCTAGCATCAGCCAGCAAGGTATTAATGTTAGAGAATGCAATTTATTCTGTTATATCCCCAGAGGGTTGCGCAACCATCTTGTGGAGAGATCCAAAAAAAATGCTTGATGCCGCAAAGGCGATGAAACTTTCAGCAAAAGATTTGCTCGAATTAAATATCATTGATGAAATAATTTCAGAGCCAATAGGTGGTGCACATAGAGATAAAAATTTGATGTTAGAAAATATTAGAGAGTCGTTAAAAAAAAATATTGAGAATTTTCAATCATTGTCGTCTGAAGAAATTTTTAATGAAAGAAAAAATAAATTTTTGAGAATTGGAAGAAACAAAGGATTTATGACAAATTCTAATGACCTAAGTTCTTTAAAAACCCCTGAAACAAATTTTATTGATATATTTAGTTCAAATAAAATTTTAATTATAGTAATTGGATTTTTATTAGTAAGTTTAATTTTTTTGATTACTTATTTATAGCGCACCACAGCAACGTTTGTACTTTTTACCCGAACCGCAAAGACAAGGTTCGTTTCTACTCATTTTTTTTCCTATATATTTTGGATCAATCTTCTTTAGTTTTGGAATTTCTTTTTTTGTGGTTTGTTCAATTATTTTAAGATTCATTAAAATTGTAATATAATCTACTTTAAGTTTTCCTAATAAATTTTCAAATAAAGAAAATGCCTCTTTTTTATATTCTACAAGAGGATCTCTTTGTCCGTAAGATCTTAACCCTATCACTTGTCTTAGTTGTTCTAGATATTGAATATGAGATTTCCAATTCATATCAATAGTTTGTAAAAATATTTTTTTTTCTATTTCTTTTGATTGATCTTCTCCTATGATTTTTACTCTTCTTTTTCGTGACTCTGTAAATTTCTCAGTTATCTTTTCTCTAAGAATATTATCATTTAATAAAATTAAGTTATCTAATTCATTTTCTTCAAAACTCTTTCCAGATATTTGCTTAATCTTGCTGTTGAAATCAGTATTTTTTGGATTAGATCTATTTAAATTTTTGAGTTTTATTAAATCATCTATAATTTCATTTAAAAAGAGGTTAGAATATTCAAAAATTTGATTACTATTCATTACATCTTTTCTTTGAGAAAATATAACGTGTCTTTGATCATTTAAAACATTATCAAACTTAATTAGTGTTTTTCTTATGTCAAAATTTCTTGCCTCAACCTTTTGTTGCGCTCTCTCTAGTGCTTTATTAATCCATGGATGATCAATACTTTCACCGTCTTTAAGTCCTAATTTTTCTAGAATATTATTCATAGATTCTGAACCAAAAATTCTCATTAAATCATCTTCAAGACTTACAAAAAAGATTGAACTTCCCTCATCTCCTTGACGTCCAGCTCTCCCTCTTGCTTGATTATCAACCCTCCTTGATTCCATTCTTTCTGTACCAATTACAAATAGACCTCCAAGAGATTTTATTTTTTCTTTATTTTCTATTAATTTTTCATTTAATATTGATCCTTTTTTTCCACCGAGTTGAATATCCACTCCTCTTCCTGAAATACTCGTTGTAATTATTACAGATCCTTCTTTACCTGCATTAGCAATTATTTCTGCTTCGTTCTCATGATTTTTAGCATTTAGAACTACATGATTGATGTTTCTCTTTTTTAAAAGTTTAGAATAAATTTCTGATTTGTTGATGCTAGAGGTAAAAACTAACAGTGGTTGGCCTGTTTTATTACAATCTTCAATTTTTTTAATAATTGCCTTGTTTTTTTCTTCTTCTGTTCTAAAAATTTGATCATTGTAATCTTTTCTAATCATCTTCTTATTCGTGGGAATTACCACGACTGGTAAATTGTAGATTTCATAGAATTCCTCGGACTCAGTAAGAGCAGTACCGGTACAACCACAAATCTTTTTATATAATTTAAAATAATTTTGATACGTTATAGAGGCTAATGTTTGATTTTCTGCATTTATGTCTATCTTTTCTTTAGCCTCTAATGCCTGATGTAATCCATCACCAAATCTTCTTCCTTCAAGAATTCTTCCAGTAAGTTCATCAACAATTTTCAGACTTCCATTTTGAATAATATAATCTTTGCCTTTTTGAAATAAATGATTTGCTCGTAATGCTTGATTAACATGATGAACTAAATCTAAATTTTCTGGATCATAAAAATTATTATTTTTTAATATACCAGCATTCGAAAAAATTTTTTCTACATTGTTTATACCCTCATTTGTTAAAAGAATATTTTTATCCTTTTCATCAATTTCATAATCTTTATTGCTTAGATTTTTAACCAGCTTATCTATGGCTAGATATTGATTGGTTTTATCTTCAGCAGCACCTGAAATAACAAGTGGTGTACGAGCCTCATCTATTAAGCATGAATCTATTTCATCAACTATAGAATAGAAATGCTCTCTTTGAACCATTTCATTTTTATCAAGTTTCATATTATCTCTTAGATAATCGAACCCAAGTTCACTATTAGTTGCGTAAGTAATATCACAATCATAATTCTTTTTTCTTTCAATATCACTTTGATCATTATTTATATAACCTGCACTTAGACCAAGAAAATTAAATATCTTACCCATTTCCTGAGCATCTCTTTTAGCCAAATAATCATTTACTGTAACAACATGTACCCCTTTTTCATGTAGAGCATTTAAATAAGCAGCAAGAGAGATTGTAAGCGTTTTCCCTTCACCTGTTTTCATTTCAGCTATTTTTTTTTCATGAAGGACTATTCCACCAATCAACTGGACATTAAAATGTCGTTCATTTCTTGTTCTTTTGGAGGCCTCTCTTACCATGGCAAAAGCTTCTGGAAGCAAATTATCTAGCTTAGTTCCATTTTTTAATTTTTCCTTTAATTCTAATGTTTTTTTTGGAAAAACCTCGTCGGTTAAATTTTTAACACCTTCCTCTAAAGAATTTATTTTATCTACAATCTTAGATATTCTATCTAATTCTCTTTGATTTGTTGATTTTATGAATTTGGAAATATAGCTTAAAGGGTTTAACATTAGTTTATGATTTATTATTTACATATAACCTTTAATATAGTTATTAAATAACTATTTTAAATACTATGGGTATAAATTTTACTAATTTCTTATCATCTAAATCAAAAAATAAGAGAATGATGGAATTTCAAGATTTAGATCACATTGATGGTGTTTCGATTTCTACTGTCAGTGCCAATTTATACAATAATTCTAGAGATGATTTGGTAATGTTTTATTTTAGAGATGGAGCAAATTATGCCTCATTATATACTCAGTCTAAAATCGTATCTGAAAACATTAAATGGAATTTAAAACATAAAACTCAAAAAATATTTTCATTAATTGTTAACACTAGAAATGCAAATTGTTTTACTGGAGAAACTGGCTATAAAAGTTTAGAAAATATTGCGAAAATTACCTCTCAATATTTGTCTGAAAAGCAAAAAGTAGATGATGATCAACCAATAAAAATTAAATCAAAAGATATAATTTTCGGATGCACTGGTACAATAGGTGAAATATTTCCAGAAGAAAAAATTAAAAAAAAAATTCCAGATTTGATAGAAAAAATTAAATATACACAAAATAAATACATATGGATGAAAGCAGCACTTGGTATTATGACCACAGATACTCAGCCAAAAATGGCTATGGAGGAATGTTTAATTGGAAACAGCAAAGTAAAAATATATGGTATTGCGAAAGGTTCTGGAATGATACAGCCTAACATGGGCACTACATTAGCTTATATTTTTACTGATGCTGATATATCAAATGAAATTTTAAAAAAACTTCTTAAGAAAAACATTACCACAACATTTAATGCGATTAGCTGTGATAGCGACACAAGTACTAATGATATGGTATCAATTTTTTCAACAGCTAAAATAAAACATTCAAAAATTAATAATATTAATGATGAAAAATTAATTGAATTCGATAATGCCCTTAATAAAGTTTTATTAAACCTTGCTAAAAGAATAGTAGCTGATGGTGAAGGGGCATCAAAATTTATATCGATTAATGTGAATAATTGCAAAAATGAAAATGATGCAAAAAAAATTGCATTTTCAGTTGCCAACTCACCGTTAGTAAAAACTGCAATAGCAGGTGAAGATCCAAATTGGGGTAGAATTATTATGGCAATAGGTAAGGCCGGAGTATCAATAGATATTGAAAATTTATTTATAAATTTTGGAGAATTTAATATTATACAAAATGGAAAAATAAACCCAAATTATAGTGAAGATACAGTATCTGAGTATGTAAAAAACAATACGATTGATATAAATATAAATCTCAAAAATGGTTCAAAGAATTTTACTGTTTATACGATGGACCTTACAAAAAAATATATTGAAATTAATGCTGATTATAGAAGTTAATAAAATTTATTTTTTTAGGAAACAAAATTATATAAAAGAAAATAGTTATGATTAAATATAGATTAGTTTGCAAAAATTGTTATTTATCTTTCGATAGTTGGTTTGCGTCATCAAAAGAGTATGACAAGCTTAAGAAAAAAAAATTTTTGAATTGTCACAAATGTAATTCAAAAAAAATTGAAAAGAGTTTAATGGCTCCTAAATTTATATATAAAGATAAATCGAATAAAAATGATGAAGATTTGAAACTAAAAAAAATAAATAAGAAAGTTAAAGAATATCAAAAATTTATTAAAGATAACTTTGATTATGTAGGAGAAAATTTTTCATATGAGGCGAGATCTATTCATTACAATAAAAAAAGGAAAAATAAAAAGGGCATTTATGGTTCAGCATCAAGCCAAGAGATAAAAGAGTTAAAAGAAGAAGGTATAGAGGCAGAGTTAATACCTTGGATTGAAGATAAAAATAATTAGTTTTTTATAAACTTCCCAATGTAGTTTATTGATTTGTCTGAACTTATGGACCATTCATCTTTTATCAAATTAAACTTCATTCCATCCAATAGCTCTAATTTAAAATCATATTTTTTAAGAATACTAACTAAATCATCAGGTTTAATAAATTTCTCCCAGGAGTGAGTTCCGATTGGTAGCCACCTCAAAATATATTCCGCTCCTATGATCGCAAATAAATATGATTTAAGAGTTTTGTTAAGTGTTGCTACAAACATTATTCCATTATTTTTCAAAAGTTTTGAACATGATTTTAAAAAAAAATCTACATCTTCAACATGTTCAACAATTTCCATATTAAGAATTACATCAAATTTGGTCTCAGGATCTAAATTTTCAGGAGAGGTACATTTATAATCAATTTTCAAATTATTTTTTTTTGCATGTATTTTTGCAACATTTATATTTTTCTCTGAGGCATCAATTCCAAAAACTTTAGCTCCTAATCTTGTCATCGGCTCAGACAATAAACCACCTCCACATCCTATATCTAATATTTTTACTTTATCTAAAGGTTTTTCTTTATTTGTAAGCTTAAAAGTACTCATGATATTTTCTTTAATGTAAGAAATTCTGATGGGATTAAATTTATGTAATGGTTTAAATTTTCCTTGTGGATTCCACCATTCCTCAGCAATTTTAGAAAATTTTTCTATTTCTTCTTTATTTATTGTGTTATTTTTCATTAGTAAATTGACAATATATTCAACATGTATTTTATCAACATATTTTAAATTTAAGAGAATATTTAATCATGAAAACGGTAGTATTAAAATTCGGTGGAACATCAGTTGGTTCAGTAGAAAAAATAAAAACAGTAGCCAAGATAATTGCTGAATATAAAAGAAAAAAATATAAGGTGCTTGTAGTCTCTTCTGCAATGAGTGGTGTGACAAATGAGCTTATAAAAAAATCTGTAGATATCAGCAAAAATTTTTCTGATACGGAGTATGATGTACTAGTGTCTTCAGGTGAACAAGTTGCCTGCTCTTTAATAGCAGGAAGATTAATTCATCAAGGGCATAACGCACGATCTTGGCTAGCATGGCAAATACCAATATTTACTCAAGGACTTCATAAAAATTCTAGAATATATAGTATTAATAAAAAAAAAATTTTGAAGTATCTTAAAACAGGTGGTATTCCTATAATAACAGGTTTTCAAGGTATTAATAAATTTGAAAGAGTATCAACAATTGGCCGTGGTGGATCAGATGCCACAGCAATTCTTCTAGCAAAATTTTTCAAAGCAGAAAGATGCATAATTTATACTGATGTTGAAGGTGTATACACAACTGATCCAAATCAAATAAGTAAAGCTAGAAAAATTAAAGAAATTTCATATGAAGAAATGTTAGAGATGGCATCATTGGGTGCAAAGGTTATGCAACCTGTATCTATTCAAGACGCAAGGCTTAATAGAATTAATATTGAGGTGAAATCTTCCTTCATAAAAAAACCAGGTACACTAATTACCAAAAGGTCAAACATCATTAATAACAAAACTATTACAGGAATATCTTCAACACAAAATGACTCAAAAATTTCTTTGATTGGTGTAAAGGATAAACCTGGTGTTGCAGCATCTATATTTAAACCATTATCAAAAAACTCAATAAATGTTGATATGGTTGTTCAAAACATCTCTGCTAATGGAAAAGAAACAGACTTAACTTTCACAATTAAAACTGAGGATTTGAATAAAACAAAAAAAATAATTGAGACCAATAAAAGTATCAGATTTAGAAAATTATTATTAAAAAGGAATGTTTCCAAAATTTCAATAATTGGTGTTGGTATGGTTACAACACCTGGAGTTACTTTTAGAATGTTTCAAACACTTGCAAATAAAAAAATAAATATTCAGGTTATTTCTACTTCAGAAATTAAAATTTCAGTTTTGATTGATAAGAAAAATACAAAAAAAGCTTTAATTGCTTTACATAAAGAATTTAGATTAGATAATTGAGAAATGAGTATTAGACCCTTTAGAGATATTAAAAGAAGAAAAACAAAAGTAATTAAGGTTGGTAGTGTAAAAGTTGGAGGCGATAATCCAATATCAGTTCAATCCATGACCAACACTCTCACAACAGATATCAAAGCTACCATAAAACAAATAAATGAAATTCAGAATGAGGGTGCTGATATTGTCAGAGTTTCATGTCCAGATGAATCTTCATCTAAAGCATTAAAAGAAATAACTAAACATGTTGATATACCAATAGTAGCAGATATTCATTTTCACTATAAGAGAGCTATAGAAGCTGCAGAAAGTGGAGCAAGCTGTTTAAGGATAAATCCAGGCAATATTGGTTCTAAAGATAAGATAAAAGAAGTAATAAAAGCTGCAAAAAGTAACGATTGTTCAATTAGAGTGGGTGTAAACGCGGGATCATTAGAGAAAGATATTTTAGAAAAGTTTAAAGAACCATGTCCTGAAGCTTTAGTGGAAAGTGCTCAAAGAAATATAAAAATTTTGGAGGATGAGGATTTTTTTAATTTAAAAATAAGTGTTAAATCTTCAGATGTTTTTTTATCCATCTCAGCTTATAAACAATTATCAAAAGTAACAGACTATCCTTTGCACTTAGGAATTACTGAGGCGGGAGGTTTTTTACCTGGTAGTATTAAATCTTCAATTGGATTAGGAACATTACTTCTGGATGGAATAGGAGACACGATAAGAATTTCATTATCTGATAACCCAGTTGAGGAAGTAAAGATTGGAAATGAAATATTGAAGTCTCTAAATCTAAGAAATAGAGGTGTAAAAATTATTTCTTGTCCTTCTTGTGCAAGACAAGGATTTAAAGTGATTGAAACAGTAAAAATTTTAGAACAAAAACTCTCTCACATTAAAACTCCTGTGACATTATCTATTATTGGATGTGTAGTTAACGGCCCAGGTGAAGCGGCGTTAACAGATGTTGGTATAACTGGTGGAAAAAAAGGGAGTAACATGCTTTATTTATCAGGAGTGCAAGAGGAAAAAGTTATGACAGAAGAAATGATAACAAAAGTAGTTAATGAAGTAGAAAAAAAAGCCTCAGAAATAGAAAATAATTAAAATGATTCCACGAAAAACAATTGAGGAATTAATAGACAAACATTCAATTTTAGAAAAAGATTTATCGTCTGAGGCTATAGACAAAAACAGTTTTGCAGAAAAATCAAAAGAATATTCAAATTTAAATGAAATTGTTAATGACGCAAAAAAATATATTTCCTTTGATAGGGACAAACTCGAATTAGAAAAAATTTTGGAAGACCAAAATACAGATAGTGAATTAAAAAAGTTGGCTGAAAGTGAGCTTAGCGAGCTTAAACTTGAACATGAAAAAAATGAAAAGAAATTAAAATTGTTTTTATTACCCAAAGATGAAGCTGATAAAAAAAATGCTATAATTGAAATCAGAGCCGGAACAGGGGGGTTAGAAGCTAGTCTATTTGCTGCTGATCTTTTTAAGATGTATGAAAAAGTTAGCCAAAAAAAAAAATGGTCATTAGAATTAATTTCAATTTCAAGAA
>MDTD01023853.1_pt1 | contig 10302 bp, 12 predicted proteins | sample 811221 | NCBI WGS metagenome assembly MDTD01 (sample SAMN05326646, study PRJNA326480) | marine metagenome | isolation source: seawater | place: Pacific Ocean: South West | collected 2011
ATAACTTACCATTATGAAAGATTTGCTTTACCTCAAAGATGAACAAATTAAAGAGTTTATTCAATTACTTTTTTACGCTTACAGAGAAACTTTTTCAGATCCAAAGGAAATCTTATCAAAAAAGTTTTTTGGTCCTGCACATTTAAGAGCATTACATTTAATCGAGAGTAATCCAGGAATAAATTTAGGAGAGTTAATTTTTAAATTAAAGGTGACAAAACAAAGCCTTAATAGGGTCTTAAGAGACTTAATAAAAGCAAGAATGATTAAACAAATACAAGATGAAAATGATACAAGAAAGAAAAATTTGTTTTTAGATAAAGATGGTAAAGTATTTTTTGATACAGTTTATAACAAACAAAAAAAAAGAATTTTTAATGCTCTTAAAAATTCAGGTTCGGACTCTGTGATTAAATTTAAAGATGTTCTAAAAAAAATTATTGATGGAAAATAAAAAGAAACATATTTTGATAGTAGACGATGATGACAGAATTAGAGATCTGTTAAAAGATTATTTATCTGAAAATGAATATATTGTATCAACTGCTGAAAATGCAGATGAAGCTAAAAAAAAACTAGAATATTTAAAATTTGATATCTTGATTTTAGATGTAATGATGCCTGGACAAAATGGCTATGATCTAACTAAAGACATAAAAAATAAAATTACAGTACCAATTATACTTCTTACTGCTAAAGGTGAAGTAGAGAACAGAATAAAAGGTTTAGAGCTAGGTGCAGATGATTATATAGCTAAACCTTTTGAACCTAAAGAATTACTATTAAGGATAAAAAATATCATCAAATATAATAATAAGATTGACTTAAAAAACAAATATTTTGTTGGTTCAGCGGAAATAGATCTGAATAAAATGATAATTATTTTAAATAAAAAAGAGAAAAAAATTAATATTACTGAAAAAAAAGTTCTTATTGAAATGCTTTCAAGTCCAGGAAAAACTTTTTCTAGAAATGAAATAGGTAAAATTTCCCAAATAAGCCAAGAAAGATCAATTGATGTAATGATTACGAGATTAAGACAAAAAATAGAGATGAATCCAAAAAATCCAAAATATTTACAAACGATTAGGGGGTCAGGCTATGTTCTCTGGATTGAATAAATTTTTTAAGATTATTTTGCCTAAGAGACTTTTTTATAGAGCCTTAATAATTGTTGCCGCACCAACAATTATTCTTCAATTAATAATAACTCTAGTTTTTTATGATAGTATTTGGATCAAAGCAAACAAAAATATAACAAGATCATTAGTTGCTCAATTAAAAGCCGTGGAAGAAGTTTATCAAAATGATAAAAAAAATTTAGACTTTTTTACTGATAGTTATGAGAATAACTTTAATTTTGAAATAGGTGTAAGTAAGGAATTGTTTCCACAAACAACTGGTGAAAGAAAATTTAGTCCGATGGATAGATCCTTAAGGAGAGAACTTAAGTCGACATTTGGTAATAATAATTATTGGTTTAGTACTTCTAAATTTAAAAACGCTGTAGAAATAAAAATAAGATCTGAAAATGAGGTAATTCAATTTTTAGTTCCTAAAGACATGGTTTCAACTTCTTCGATAAGATTATTTGTATTATGGACAACACTCCCATCAGTTGTATTAATAATTATTGCATTAATCTTTTTGAAAAATCAAACAAGGCCGTTGGTGAATTTAGCAAAAGCTGCTGAAAGGTTCGGTAAAGGAGATTACGTTAATGATTTTAGACCATCTGGTGCTTTAGAAATAAGAAAGGCAGCATATGAATTTGATCGTATGGCGAAAAGAATTAATCGTCACCTTAATCAAAGATCTGAAATGCTTTCAGGAATTAGTCACGATTTAAGAACACCACTTACACGTTTGAAGTTACAACTTGCAATGCTAAAACAGAAAGATTTGTCTGACAAAATGTCAAAGGATATAGATGAAATGGAGAAAATGCTTAACGATTATCTCCAATTTGCTAAAACTCAAACTCAAGAAAATACAGTTGATTTGAACTTAACAAGTATATTTGAAGAAATTCAAAAAAATTTAAAAAAGGATAAATTTGAAATCATTTTTAGAGAAGATATTCTACTCAAAGGTAGGCCGTTAGCTCTAAAGAGATCTTTTGAAAATATAATTTATAATGGGCTTACTTATGGTAACAGCGTTTTTGTTAGTATAAAGAGAAGCTCCAAACGTGCGATAATATTAATTGAAGACGACGGCCCTGGAATACCTGAAGATCAGTATAAAAATGTATTTAAACCTTTTTTTAGATTAGATAAAAGCAGGAGTTTAAACCATTCTGGAGTAGGCTTAGGGCTTGCAATTGTAGAAGATATAATAAATTCTCATGGAGGAAGCGTTCAGTTAGGAAAAAGTAAATATGGTGGTTTGATTGTAAAAATTTTCTTACCTTTTTAATTTTTTTTTTTTCAATTTTTTTATTTCATCAGACTGTTTTAAAACAATTTTTTTCAAAACTTCAAATTCCTCTCTAGAAACAAGATTGAGTTTATTTAAAATCTTATCTTTTTTAAATTTTAAATCAGTTGAAATTTCGTTTTGAATATCTTTTGATGTTAAAATACCGTTTTCAATTAAACTTGATAAAGTTTTTAAAAATTTTTCAGAATTTTTCATAAGTTATCTTATTTGATGAGCATCTTAATATCAAATATGTTATAATAAACTATGTACACCCATAATCTAGACCCAATAATATTCGATTTTGGCTTAATTGCCATTAGATGGTATTCGTTGGCATATATTTTTGGAATTTTAATAGGTTGGTGGTATGGAAAAAAAATCATAGCTGAAAGATTTAAAATTATTGGAAATAAGTTTGAGTTAACTAGCTTTGACGATTTAATTACTTTTCTTGTAATTTCAATATTAATTGGTGGAAGAATTGGCTATATTCTCTTTTACAATTTTGAGTATTACATTTCTAATCCCATAGATATTCTAAAAGTTTGGAAAGGTGGGATGTCTTTTCATGGCGCTTTAATAGGTATATGTATTGGAACTTTTTTATTTTCAAAAAGAAAAAAGATAGAGACATTTTTTTTGTTAGATGTCATTGCTTGCGTCGCACCTATTGGAATTTTTTTTGGGAGAATTGCAAACTTTATCAATGCTGAACTGGTGGGAAAAACTACTACGGTGCCATGGGGGGTAATTTTTCCAACTACAGATATGATGTTAAGGCACCCTTCTCAATTATATGAAGCTTTTCTGGAAGGATTGTTATTATTTTTAATTATGAATTTTGTAATTCATCAAAAAAATTATAGGACAGGTATCTGTGCTTGCTTATTTTTAATTTTTTACGGCATTTTTAGAATTTTTGCAGAAATATTCAGAGAGCCTGACCCACAAATAGGATATATGCTTAGTCTATTTAGTATGGGTACAATACTGAGTTTTTTAATGCTTGTAGCAGCTTTTATAATATTAATTTTTTTAAGAAGAAAAAATGATTTCTGACGCAAAATTTTTTAAAAAATCTATAATCCTCCCAGTAGATAAGTTTTTCTACAATGTTCTTTATGATAAAAAATTTGGTTACTATAATTCAAAGCAACCTTTAGGGTTTAAAGGTGATTTTATTACTGCACCCAAAATCTCAAGTTTATTTTCAGAAATGATTGCTATTTGGATGATCTCAACATGGGAAATTTATGGGAGACCAAAAAATTTTAATATTGTTGAGATGGGTCCTGGTGATGGTTCTTTGATTAAAGTTCTAATTAATGTATTTAAGAAATTTCCTGAATTCGATCAAATTAAAAAAATTTATTTAGTAGAGACAAGCCAATTACTTAAAAAATTTCAAAAAAAAAATATTGATAATAAAAAAGTAAAATGGATTAAAAATTTAGATTCAATAAAAAAAGGACCAATAATTTTTTTTGGAAATGAATTTCTTGATGCAATACCTATCAAACAATTTAAAAGAAAAAAAAGATCTTTATTCGAAAAGTATTTCTATTTGCAAAAAAATTTTGAAATTAAAACTGTTTTCAAAACAGCATCTACTCAAGATATTAAAGCAATCAACTCATATAAGTGTCTAAAAAACTTAAAATTTATAGAATTTCCAAAAGATGGGCTTGAACTTTTGAAAAAGATTTCGAACAAAATTAAAGCTCTAAATGGATGCATATTAATGATTGATTACGGGTACTTAAGATCAAATAATCAAAACACTATTCAATCTGTGATCAAGCATAGAAAAAACCTTGTGCTAAAAAATTTAGGAAAAGCTGATATTACTTCACATGTGAATTTTAATCTGATCAATGAATTTTTTATAAAAAAAAAACTAAAAATTAAAAAAACAATCCCACAAACAGAATTTTTGAAAAACATGGGAATTATAAATAGAGCAGAAATATTATCCGAAAAAATGAGTTTCCTTGAGAAATCTGATCTCTATCTAAGATTAAAAAGATTGCTTAATCCAAGATCTATGGGAAATTTATTTAAAGTAATATTAGCTTATAAGTCAAAAAATAATAATTACTCAGGATTTTAAATGTTTTATTCGAAAAAGCTTAAAACTTTTCAAAAAATTAAACATTGCTTTTTTTCTAGAAAAGGGGGTTTTTCGACTGGTCTTTACAAAGCTTTAAATTGCGGGCGAGGTTCAAAAGATAGTAAAAAAAATATCTCTAAGAATCTTTTTTTTGTATCAAATAAAATGAGAGTAAATAAAGGTAATTTAATTCTTATGAACCAATCACATAGTAATAAGGTATTAGAGATTAATAAAAAAAATTATAGAAAAAAAATAAACTCGGATGCGGTAATAACTAAAGAAAAAGGACTTGCTCTATCAGTTTTAACTGCAGACTGTGTACCCATATTAGTTTATGATTATAGAAACGGAATAATTGGTTGTATACATGCAGGATGGAAAGGTGCCTTTTCAGGAATTATTAAAAATACAATTTTAAAAATAAGGAAAATAAATAAAAATAACAAAATTTATGCGAGCGTTGGACCTTGTATAGGGAAAAAAAATTATGAAGTTGATATGAAATTTTTTTATAAATTTCTTTCGAAATCTAAAAAAAATATAAAATACTTTTCTAAAAAAAATAAACATAAAAAATTGTTTAATTTAAGAAAGTTTGTTAGTGACAAGCTGTTAGAACTTAATGTAATTGTTGACCATGTAAATTACGATACTTTTGAAGAAAAAAATTACTTTTTTAGCTACAGAAGGTCCCTGTCATTAAATCAAAATGATTATGGTAGGTGTATTTCTACAATTAAAATAATTTAGATTAAATTTGAAAACTTTATGAAATAAATGTATAAGTAGTAGTATTTCATGAAAATTTTATCTGGTACTAGCAATTTAAAGCTCAGCAAGGATATTTCTAAAAACCTTAGACTTAAATTAATAAATACTAACATTAGAAGGTTTGCCGACGGTGAAATTTATATTGAGATTAACGAAAATATAAGAGGGAATAGTGTATTTGTAATTCAGTCAACATCGAATCCAGCAAATGATAATATTATGGAATTGTTGCTAGTGATTGATGCTTTAAAAAGATCATCCGCGAAAACAATAACAGCCGTGATACCTTATTTTGGATACGCTAGACAAGATAGAAAAGTTGCTCCTAGAACTTCTATATCCGCCAAAGTTGTTGCAAATTTAATTTCTAATGCAGGTGCCACCAGAGTTGTAACAGTTGATTTGCATGCCGGTCAAATACAAGGTTTTTTCGATATGCCTGTTGATAATTTATATACTGCCCCTCTTTTTGCAAAATACATAAAAAAAAAATTAACCTCAAAAAAATTAATTTGTGTTTCACCCGATGTTGGAGGTGTAGCAAGAACTAGGGCATTAGCTACGAGGATTAAAGCAGATCTTGCAATTATCGACAAAAGAAGACCAGCGCCTGGCAAATCTGAAGTCATGAATATTATAGGAGATGTTAAAAATAAAACCTGCATAATCGTGGATGATATTATCGATAGCGGAGGTACAATCGTAAATGCTGTAGATGAGTTGAAGAAAAATGGTGCAAATGAAGTTTACGTATTCATAACTCATGCAGTTTTAAGTGGAGATGCAGTAAAAAAAATTAAAAATTCAAAAATTAAAAAACTGATAATTACAGACACTATTGATAATGCGCAAAAAATTAAAAATAATAATAAAATCGAGGTGTTATCTATTGCCTCACTGATGTCCGAAGCTATCAAAAGAATAGCAAATTCTAACTCTGTTTCTGATTTATTTAATTAATACTTGTTTTAGTTTTGAACTTGAGTTATATACCACATTCAATAATTTATGATTAACCTTAAAGCTACAAAAAGAGAAAATTTGTCCTCTGGTTCCAACAATAAGTTAAGAGCCGAGGGATTTATACCAGCTATTTTATACGGTGGAAAAGACCCTAATCAAAATATTACTATAAGTAAAAAAGAAATCTCTAATTTAATTAATACTGAAACTTTTTTATCCAAGGTTTTAGAAATAGATGTTGATGGAAAAAAAGAAAAAGTTATTCCTAGAGAAGTAGCATTTCACGTTGTTTCTGAAGAACCTATTCATATAGATTTCATGAGAATAATTTCTGGTAAAAAAATTATTTTAGAAATACCAGTAAAATTTATTAATCATCCAGACTCTCCAGGTTTAAAAAGAGGTGGGGTACTGAATATAGTAAGAAGAAAAGTAGAGTTGAGGTGCCCAGCAGAAAACATACCAAATGAAATTGTAATTGATTTAGCCGGGACAGATATTGGAACTAGTATTAAAATTTCCTCTGTTAAACTTCCTGAAAATGTAATACCGACTATCACTGATCGTGATTTCGTTGTAGCTACCGTGGCGGCTCCGACTGTAATTAAAGAACCAGAAAAACCTGCTGAGGAAACTCCGGCTGAAGGTGCTGAGGGTGAAGCTTCAGCTGAAGGAGCAGAAGCAGGAGCAAAAGATGTAGATGCAGCGAAAAAAGACGATAAAGGAAGAGATGGAGCTGCGGACAAAAAAACAGAAGATAAAAAACCTGCTGAAAAAAAACCTGCTGAAAAAAAATAATTAATATGCTTTTACTTGTCGGATTAGGAAACCCTGGTTCTAACTATACTAATACAAGACATAACATTGGCTTTAAGATTATAGACGCAATTAATACACATTTTAAACTTTCAAAACAAAAACCAAAATTTAAAGGCTTGCTTACTACTGGAAGTATCGAGGAGAAAAAAATTTACGCCATAAAACCTCTAACATTCATGAATAATTCAGGTACGGCAATTAAAGAACTTATAGATTATTTTAAAATTGACGCTAAAGACGTTATTGTTTTTCATGATGATATGGATATTGATTTTGGTAAAATCAAAGCAAAATTTGGTGGTACAAGTGCCGGCCATAATGGAATTGAGTCTATAGACAAATTTATAGGAAAAGATTATTCAAGAGTAAGAATTGGTATCGGACATCCAAAGCAAAGAAAAAAAGTTAACAACCATGTTCTTGAAGATTTTAAAGAGGATGAGGAAGAAAAAATAAAAGAAATTACCGAAAATATAGTGAAACAAATTCCTACTCTTATTGACAAAAAAATAGATTTGTTTTCTAGCAAAGTTAATCAAAATCTTAATGGGATTTAAATGTGGAATAGTTGGCTTACCAAACGTTGGTAAGTCCACTTTATTCAATGCTCTTACAGCCTCAAAAAATGCTGAAGCTGCTAATTTTCCCTTTTGCACGATTGACCCAAATATAGGAATAGTTGATGTTGCTGATGAAAGACTTGATAAACTTGCAAATTTATCAAAATCTAAGAAGAAAATTTACGCTAATATAACATTTGTAGATATTGCAGGTCTAGTTAAAGGCGCCTCAAAAGGAGAAGGATTGGGAAACAAGTTTCTTTCACATATAAGAGAAGTAGACTCAATAATACATTTGATAAGATGTTTTGACTCTGAAAAAATTACTCATGTAAATTCAAAAATAAATCCTACTGATGACTTAGAAACAATCAAAACTGAGATAATACTTTCAGATCTTGAAGTAGTTCAAAAAAAACTAGAAAAAAGTAAAAAAAAATTACTTAAAGAAAATGAAATAAAAATTTTGGAGGAAAAATATAGTCAATTAAGTAGAGGTGAGGAAGCTAAAATAAATGAAGAATTTGAAAAAAAATTTTTATCTAGTATTGGCCTGCTAAGTATAAAACCAAAAATAATTGTATGTAATGTCGATGAGGAAAGTTTAACGAAAGGAAACAATTATACTGATCTAGTTAGGAAAAGATATCCTGCTGAAAAAATTTTGTATATTTGTGCTGATATAGAAGATCAACTTTCCGGTTTGGATAAATCTGAAAAAGAGTCTTTTATGAAAGATATTGGTTTAAATAAAACAGGTATTAATAAATTGATAAAAGAGGGTTACGATCTTTTAAAATTAGACACTTTCTTTACCTCTGGTCCAGAGGAAAGTAGGGCTTGGACAATTGAAAAAAATACCATAGCCCCAAAAGCTGCAAGTGTGATACACACGGATTTTGAAAAAAATTTTATTAGAGCTGAGGCAGTTTCGTGTGAGGATTTCATAAAATATGGTAGTGCTGAGAAATGCAAAGAAAATGGAAAATTAAGAATTGAAGGTAAAGACTATGTAGTAAAGGACGGAGACGTTTTATACTTCAGAGTCAATCCTTGACCATATTTTTTTCATACTAAGATAAACTAAAATAGTTAAAAGCACTAAATAAATTATTACTTTTACTCCAGTCCTGTGTCTCTCTTCAAGCTCAGGTTCTGCCGCCCAAGCCAAAAAAGTTGTTACATCTTTTGCCATTTGATCTACTGAAGCCTCAGTTCCATCAGCATATTCAACTAAACCATCAACAAGGTTATTTGGCATTTTAATCTTATTTCCCGCCATGTACTTATTATAATAAACGCCTTCATCTAAGTTTATTCCAGGAGGTGGGTCTTCGTAGCCTACTAATACTGAATAAATATAGTTGGCTCCGCCCTTTCTTGCTTTTACCAAAACAGACATGTCTGGCGGATATGCACCTCCATTTGCTGCGATTGCAGCTTGATTATTTGGATAAGGATTTTTAAATTTATCAGATGGTTTTCCTGGCCTTGTAAACATTTCTCCTTGTGAGTCTGGGCCGTCTTGAATTTCAAAACTTGCGGCTATAGCTTTAACCTCTTGCTCTGAGAATTCAGGGCCACCTGGCTCTCCCAAATTCCTGTAGCTTAAATATTGCATTGAGTGGCAAGAAGAGCAAACCTCTTTATACACTTGAAATCCTCTTTGTAGTGATGCTCTATCAAAAGTACCGGTCAAACCTTTAAAGCTCCAATTAACTTTTATAGGATCCACCATTTCAGCTGAGTGTAATGATTTGAATGAAATAATGAGGAAAAATACTATTGCAGCTAATTTATAATTAAGCTTTTTCATCAAGTTTCCTGGCTACAGATGGCTCTGCACCTCCGGATAGCACCGGTTCTGAAATACTCATTGGTATCGGATCAGTTTTTTCAAGATATCCTACAACCGGCATTACCACTATAAAATGTAAGAAATAATAAATTGTTCCCACCCTAGCTAAAACTAAGTATATACCTTCAGCTGGCATCGCACCTACATATCCAAGCATTAAAACATCAATAATCAATATCCAAAAAAATTGTCTATAAATTGGTCTAAAAACAGCTGATCTTACTTTGGAAGTATCTAGCCATGGTAAAACAAATAAAATAAAAATTGCACTAAACATTAAAATTACACCACCCAATTTATCTGGTACTGATCTTAAAATTGCATAAAATGGTAATAAGTACCATTCAGGGACTATATGCGCAGGAGTAACTAGTGGGTTTGCAGGAATATAATTATCCGAATGACCTAATACATTTGGTGTGAAAAAAACAAATCCAGCAAAAATAATCATAAAAACTAAGAGAGCAAATGCATCTTTTATAGTTATATAAGGATGGAATGGCACTGTATCTTTAGATGGTTTCTTTATATCAATTCCAACAGGATTATTATTTCCAGGCACGTGCAATGCCCAAATGTGTAAAACAACTAAACCTAAAATTAAAAATGGAATTAAATAATGTAAGCTAAAAAATCTGTTTAGCGTAGGATTATCAACTGAGTAGGCACCCCATAACCAAGTAGTTATGCTGTCTCCTACCAGTGGAATAGCACTAAATAAATTAGTTATTACTGTTGCTCCCCAAAAACTCATTTGACCCCAAGGCAAAACATAACCCATGAAAGCTGCTGCC
>MDTD01094023.1_pt1 | contig 10302 bp, 10 predicted proteins | sample 811221 | NCBI WGS metagenome assembly MDTD01 (sample SAMN05326646, study PRJNA326480) | marine metagenome | isolation source: seawater | place: Pacific Ocean: South West | collected 2011
CTACCATCTGTTCACGGTCTTCACCGTTGACGTAGGAAAATTCTTCTTTCCACTTTCTAACCATGTCCTTTGTGACCTGTGCACCAGTGTACTTCTTTTGGACAAGTTCCATCAAACGCATGTCGATCCAGTCTCCAGCCTCTTGGATTGTTACTTGGTCTTCTTCAGTTGGGAAGATACCGTAAAGTCGAGCGATGTCAGTTGTACCTGCTCCAATGTCTACACAGATGGAACCGGAAATTTCTCCGATTCCGTATGCGGTTGCGAATGGCTCAGTAACGACCATGATTGCATTCACTTGACCCCTTAAGGTTGCAACCAAGTTACTCTTGTCGGTGAAAGAAACGTGAGATGGGGAGCAAATTACGCCGAATACTTCGTCATAATCTTCTGGTCCAACGGTTTCGATTAGGTGGGTAACAAACGCCTTAGCTGCAGCGAGGTTTGCTTCATCATCTTGAGCAACACCGGCAGCCATTGGGCGGTATAGGTTACAAGCCAACTTATTCTTCAACGCATCATTTCCGAATAGTACATCTCTTCCAAGGAAGTTTCTCGCTACAGGGTCTTTTGGTCTACCCACTACAGTTTCGATTGTTTCTAGCGAACCAGCGCTACTTGCAATAGTAGATTGGTATGTTCCTAAATCAATTCCAACATAGAGTCTTTCTCCCATTTTTACTCACCTTTGTCCTTCGGACATTTGCGCCACGAAGTTACCCGTCTTAATGTTCACTCGCGAGAAAATTCCTCACTCTTCCTCTCTAAAAGGCGAGGGAACTTCTGAAAAAACCCTTCTTTCAAATCCTCTAAACATTACACCAGCAGCCACAATAACACCAACAACTACCCCGAAAACCCCCCAAAGTAAAACACGATTTTGTTCGGTCTCCCCTTCTTTAGTAATTACAGGCTCTTCTTTCAAATCATCAAGCAACGGAGATGTCCACCAAATCGAGAAATTGTTACTCGAATATGACGAAATCATAGGTGTAGTCCAAGGTGAATTATTGTCATCTACGGCCAATACCTCCAGACGCCAATCGTGTCTGTTAATTGGCCTAGGAACCAAGTCTTGTGCGATATTGATAGTGCAACTAATGTTGGAAATTGTCATAGACACGAGCGCACAATCGGTTAGATCAATTGAAAAATTAGAGTTATTCAATCTGAGTACTACGGCATAACCATCGCCTTCAAAATCGGTTACAGATAGCGAAATTGAAATATTTTCAGAATAATTTTCTCCACCAGATGGCCCTTCAGTAACCGAGATGACTGGAGCAGTGTTTGGGGCAAATTCCTCAACCCCTGTCGCTACTAGGCCAAATCCAACCTTTGTGCCGTTTATCCCCAACATCCCTGAGTTACTACCTTCATGTACGTCATTAGCAACAACTTCAACTCTCAACCATTCAACGTCTTCTAGTTGGGAAGCAGATAGGCGAACCATAACCGTAGTCTCATTTGTAGAATTTAGACTCAATGGTTTTACTACCGAGCTGTAATACATTTGACTATACCCGGAACTACCTATCGAGTCATCGATAGCAAATTTACCTTCAGAGGTGTGAATTATCAACCGCAAATCATCGATTTCATATTCCTTTGGTCTTGTGTTGTAAGATAGTACAACTTCAACATCTTCATTTGGAATTGGATAGAGATATTCACTCCAACTTTCATTTTCCGCCAAAAAAGGACCAACAGCCCCAGATCCATTCCACGGGTTGGATAGTAAACCACTCATATTTCCGCCTCGAGATTGAATTATCGATTTCCAATCTTCAACGAAATAAGAATCGCGTGCGTAGTAACCATCTTCGAAAGCATCCAGCGAAGGCCTACCATAACCTTGCATTTCGTCCGGCTGGTTGCTACCAATTCCTTCTGCAGATGCCGCCAACATCGCTCTAAGCATGGGTGCAGAAGGCGTGTATCCGTAATCTTCCTCGACCATCTGTTGTAACAAAGCAGTAAACGACGCAGCCATTGGCGTGGCCATCGAAGTTCCTGTCATCGTAAACGAACCGTTGTTCAGGCTATCTTGAGCACCATCCGCCTTAGCAGAAAGAACATTCATACCAGGTGCAGCAACAAAAGTCCCCCTGCGATCATTGACATCGGGCCCGTGTGAATTACCAGGCCACAAACTTGCATTTTCTTCTGAATCGCTAGCGACAACTGAAACCACATTGTATGCATTAGATGGCTCCAGCATCGTATTTCCAGTATTTCCAGGCGCTACAAATACCAGTGACCAAGGATTCTCATAGGTCCACTCATCAATCATTTGACTGCGATCTGTGTAATCCTCGGTATTATCTCCCCATGACCACGAGTTAATCACGGCCCCAAACCTAGACGATTCAGCAAGCAACGTAGTAACGTCTCCGGGCGCCTGCCAGCCATTAGAATCTACAATATCTTGAACGACTAATTTAGCCCCACTTGACAAAGAAATCGACTCATTTGTTCCGTCTATGTGTGAGCATGCAAGAATTCCAGCGATGTGTGTGCCGTGCCGGAACTGCTGATGTCCTTGTGTGTCCCAACTATCAACTGAGTCATTCAGGTGCAGAATTTTTCGGTGATTTTCTCCCGGGGTGCCGACATCGGTTGTAGAATTTCTAAAACACGAGTGGTCCATGTCGATTCCAGTATCAGCAACTGCGATTACAATACCTGAACCATCTAGATGAGCAAGCGAAGATTCATCTTCCACCCCCATTACGTTGGGGGACGCAAAAACAGGGCTTGCAGAGCAGATTACTAATCCTAAAATTAGCAACACTGCGCCTCGCATATCCACTCTGATAATACTCCAACGGTTGAAGATTTACACACACGGCTTCGCGACGGCGCGTTTAAGACACGTTCACAGGTCGGCGGAAACATGCAAGCCTTCCGTATATCCGGCACAGCACCATTTGGCAGCCAGAGACAAAAGTTTAGCATGGACATCGTAGCGAGTTCATCAGATGACGCAGAGCACCGCTGCTACTCAATCATTGGTTCACGCCACAAGGCAAACCGCCGCACAATCAAAATCGAATCCGTCAAAGAAATCGATCCTAGAACATCTATGGAACCAATGGTCCTAGACGCTTTCAGAGACCAAATCGAAGCTGCTGGCGGCACTATTGCACCTCAAGAAGAAGAGTGAATAGCAATCGTCGGGTTCTTCACACAGGGCCCCTTCGCATTAGGTGAGCGAGATGGTCGATTCAAACGAATTACAGAGATTGGCTCGACTTGTCGATATGAATAAACAAAGACTCGATGAGATTAATCAACAAATCGAGAGAATTGAAGTCGTCCAATTAGAACACGACGATACAAGAAGAGCTTTGTCGGCATTATCCGGCGGTAAGAGCGGGCATATCGCTCTGGGTGCCGGAGTTATGGTTCCAATTCCTAGCAATGCAACCACAATCGTAGACCTTGGAAGTGGAGTTTTTGGAGAAAGGTCTCCCGATAGCGCAAAAGAACTGGTTTCAAAGAGGCTAGAAGACCTTACAGAACTAAAGTCACAATTCGAAGCAGATGCTGCCATGTTAACTCAGAGAATCGAAGAGTTAGCCACTAACTTTGAAAAAGCCGCACAAGCAATGACAGAATCAAACCAAGAAACCGAGGTAGAACCTCCAAAATCCGAAGAAAAAAATTCCTGGCGGAAGAGAAGAGGATTCGGTGGAGAGTTAACTCTCGACGATTAGGTGGTATGAATGGGTCTGTTCGATAAATTCCGAAAAAAGGTCAGAGACGCAGCATCCGAGGTTGATACGGACTCTCTCTTAGCAGAGGAAGGTAGCGATGAAGCCCTAGAAGCTCTTTCACATCAAGAGAAACTGGCTCAAAGCGAGACTCAACAGAAGGAAATTATAGCAAGCAGAACACACGTTCCTGCTCATAAAACTCAACATGATTTTGTAGAAGAGGAAGAAGAATGGGAAGATTTTGACGATGAAGATGACCTTTCTTTACCCTCGAACAGCGACGATGAATGGGACGATTGGGAAGAGGAAGAAGAATACACACTTCCCACAAAACTAACTCGTAAAGAAAAGAAAATTCTTGCTAAAGCGGCTAAGAAAGAAGCCTCTAGGATAAAAGCTCAGCAAAAAGAAATGAAGAAACGTGGCGCTAAAGAAGTCAAAAGATTAGCAGGGTCAAAGGTAGATCTTCACATGATGAGGACCACAACAGGAAGGCAACTTGTTGAGGTTAAGGCAGCGCCAACCGGAGGAATTGGCACTATCGAAGACGATGGAATAACAATCGATTTAGGTGGCGGTGTTGTCGAATCTGGCGGACGAGTCATCAAAGAAAGCGAAGCACTGAACAATCTAATGGAAGAATTGGAATGGATTATGCTAGAATCTGACATATCTTCTGATGCAGTTACTGCAGTAATGAATGCTCTGAAGCGGAATCTAATCGGACAGAGATTACGCAAAGGCGCAGATCTTTCAAAGGTACTTGAGGCGAGCCTAAAGAGGGCGCTGAGGGGGATTTTGAACGCAGGATATTGGGATTTTTACGCCTCGATTCAGAGTTTTATAGACAAAGGAGACACACCTGCAGTAATCATGTTCGTTGGAGTTAACGGAACTGGAAAAACCACTACTGTGGCAAAGGTGGCTCACAATTTACAGAAACGTGGCTTGTCCGTCATAGCCGCTGCGGGAGACACCTTCAGGGCAGGAGCAATCGAACAACTCGAAACTCACTGTGAAAGACTAGGTATTCGCTGTGTATCTTCACAGAGAGGCGGAGATAGCGCAGCAATTGCAAGAGATGCAGTAGAATCAGCGAGAGCGAAGAACATCGACGTGGTCTTGGTTGATACAGCAGGTAGAATGCAAAACAAATCCAACTTAATGGCTGAACTCGAGAAGGTTCGTAGAGTTGCAAACCCACATTTGACACTGTTCGTAGGTGATGCTTTGGCGGGCAATGATGCAGTGGACCAAGCAAAGAATTTCCAACAAATGCTGAAATTCGATGGAGCGGTTCTAACAAAGTTGGACACCGATGCAAAGGGCGGTGCAGGACTATCAATCGCTCACGCAACAGGTCAACCAATCGTATTGTGCGGAGTTGGCCAAGAGTACGACGATCTAATGCAATTCGACCCAGATTGGCTACTACAGCAATTATTCGAGTGAGGATTTTTCATGTCGCAAGAATTCTTTGATGATGATAACAGCGCACATTTGTTCCAACTAATTCACATGTTACAGAGGAGCGCTATGATGCACATGGGCATGCTTCAAGACAGTGAGGGAAGAGTCCATTACAACCTCGGTGAAACAAAAGCAGCAATCGACACACTATCGATGCTGAAGGCAAAAACGACAGGGAATTTAACACCAAAAGAGAGTACAATGCTGAACGGAATAATTTCCGAACTTCAGTTACAATTTGTCAAAGCACCATCCAGGCAAAGAGCGCTTGAAGACCAGGTTGCAGAATCAGAAGCGGTCAGAGAGACGTTTACTAACCCACAAGAAGGGCCATCGGAAATTATCGCAGATGAGGAAGAATGAACTCTTTTGCCGCTTTTATCCGGTTGATTCATTTGTGTGAAGTCTTACGAGTGGGTGTTACGTATGGTTAGAGTAACCGATGTTGAAGATGAAGAAGCACCAACAGTGCTTATCGTTGACAACAACCAAATGTCCTTACACAGACTAACCAATATCTTCCGTCAAAGAGAATTCAACGTAGTCACTTGCGAAGACGGCGATAGAGCCGTCGATGAATACATTCGCCTAGACCCGGAACTGGTTGTTCTATCTCTAGATATACCTTCGATGGATGGGCACTTAGCTGCACTCGAAATGCGTGAACACGGAAAAGATTGCAGAATTCTATTCTCAGCACCAAAGCGCCAAGCGCAACTTGCACAAGATGCAACACACTCTGCGGGGGCAATTGGTTGGGTTGAAAAGCCGATTACTGCAGCATCAATCGATTCGATTTGGAGTTTGGTTCTTGGACCAATTCCTGATGCACCCGGGCTGGAGGACTTAGACACAATTCATCCCGTCGAAGAGATGATCGAAGTCGAAAAAGACGAGGGTCCAATGCCACTTCCTCTTCCAGATATTGCACCTTTAGCATTACCAATCAACCCACTACCTGTTGGAGCTAGAACTCCAACCAAGAAGTCGAGCAAAGCAAAACGCCTGTTGATTGTACTGATAATTTTCAGTGGCTTGGGGGCTGCTGGTTGGTATGCATGGTCGAATGGACTGATTTGACCTGCTGATGCATACCAACAGGAATCAAAGCAATACGCCCGTCTGGTAATTGTTGTCGAATGTAGCCTTGTTGATTGAATGGGATTTGTTGAGGCGTCACTTTCTCAACTCTACTTCCCGCGGGTGCTCTAATCACCTCTGAGACCTTGTAATTAGTTGACGTTAACAATTCCATGTCTCCAACTGCGAGTTTCGAATCGAGCAACCTATTACTATTCCAGAAATTCCAGACCAACCATCCTATACCAATGGCGATTGGACCGCCGACCACAATAGCGACAACTAAACTCATGATTCTCTCTCAATTAATGCATTCCAAGAAGCCTTAGCATATGCCTTAGCGGCAGACGCAGGGTCGTCAGCTCGGTGAATACCACTTCCTACAATGATACAATCAGAACCGGCAAGAACAGCCTCTCTTGGGTCGCCATACCTTTGACCCATTTCTCCATCTCCGACTGCTAGGTTAACTCCAGGGGTCCAAATCATCTTCTCTTTGCCAACTTTGGCTCGCAATTCCCCCAATTCATTTGGTCGTGAACCATTTCCAATGAATCCAAACACTCCGGGGTGTTTTCTGCCTTTTGCTACAACTTGGTCTGTGTAATCAGGATTGAGAAGGTTACCGCGGCTCGACATTTGAGCAAGTAATAGCACACCCCCAACTCTACCTACATCACTCCATCCAGCTTGAAGGCCGTCGACGATGTCTGGTCCACTAATCAGGTGAGCCGTAACCAAGTCTGCCCACTTTCTTGGCTCATAAATTCCAGCCATTTGAGAACGGCTAATTTTCCCAATGTCGGCGAATTTCCTATCTTCGAAAACCAATAAATCTGCATCGTTTGCCGCAGAACAAAATTTAGCCCAATTTTCCGGAGTCCAATCATCTACTAAGTCAACGTGAGTCTTCAGAGCAGCGACGTGAGACCCTACAGCCTCAATTAAATCGAATAATCCACCCATTGTATTTCGATCTGCAGCCAGGCAAACAAGCGACTTTTTTCTGGCGGCTACTTCCATGTATTTTCTTGCGATCTCTGATGTTGAGTTAGCCCAACGTTCACCCCAAAACTCGCTCGCCATTACATTGCGCATTGTTAGGACGTGTGTCAATCTTGCGCCTTGACGGAGTTAACCGAATCGACAAGAGTAGATGCCACGTCATAGTCGGGCAAATCGAGTGTTGAAAACGAATCTTCAACATCATAACCTACATGATTTCCAAGACTGCCTTTCAATTGATTAACCGATAATTTCGGGTGAAAAACCGCAAGTAAATACGCGAAAATTGAAGGTAATTTTCGCGTTGCGTATTTCTTTGGTAAATTATTAGTTAGGGTTTGACCGATTTCTTTCATCCACATTCCTTCTTTGTGAATTATGTATCTTTCACGGTCAACACCCTTCTCTAATGCGTTGACGTGAGCAATTGCAACATCTCTGACATCTACGAAATTAATGTGAACATCTAGTACAAACGGAGGGCCTTTGATGAAGTGCTTGAGGTAAGACATTGAACCTTCAAGGTGCCTTTTATGCAATATGGGTCCAAACACAATAGAAGGGTGTATAGTTACCAATCTGACATCTCTATCCTTTGCCCATTCTCTCATTATTCGCTCAGCTTCTGCCTTTGCAAAACCGTAGGAGTTTCTTGTCTCAGAAGCATCATCACACCAGTCCTTTCTTGAGAAAACCTTGCCGTTTTCGTAATCGGTTGAACGAATTGCCGCAACAGATGATGTGTGAATAATTCTCTTGACTCCATCCATCACACTGCACAGGTTTTGGACACCAACTACTGAAGGGTCAACAACATCACGCTTGACATCTTTTGCACCAACGTAGAGGGCTGCTGCACAATGAATCACATCCTCACAACCAGATACAGCAGCTTTTAGAGATTCAATATCGAATAAATCACCTTTGACAATCTCTAAATTTTCATCCTTTGGAAACATCATAGATAGTGAGGTATCTCTTAGCATCGCCCTAACCGAAAAACCCCTTTCGAGAAGTTTGCACACAACATGTGCTCCGATGAAACCGCTGGCACCAGTAACTAGGACGGGCATAACTCCCCTAGACAAAACAGGGTCATCTTCTTGCCGCATGGGTGCAGCGGATGTATTGATGCGCATCGCTGTATTGCTGACCTTCCTGGTTCTAGCCGGACCTTTGGCAGGCTGTTTTGGTGATGATGAAATCATTGAGGAAAAGGTAATCGAATCTTATTATCCGGATATATTTGACCGTCAGAATCTGGATTGGAATTGGACTGGTACGTATGCAATGGTTCTCGAAGAAGGGCCTTACACAGCCCTAGATGTACAAGAGGCATTCATTGAAGTCGACACTTCTGATATTTGGGAAACGGGCCCGCCGACTTCTAACGTACACCTTTCCTATTGGCTACCTTCCAACACTCTTGAAGGAGAAAAAGTCCCAGTAATTGCGATTATTAGCCCTTACTATTCGTATGGCCAACCAGGCTCGGAATCAGGGGCTACAAATGTTGTTGCCGCAGGCAGAGGCGAATTCATCTTCGACAATTATGTTCCACACGGATACGCCTTGGCACAAGTTTCAGTATTCGGGACCGAAGAATCCAGCGGTTGTTTCGATTATCGTGGCGCAGGCGAGGGCTTAGGAATTCATTCAGCTGTAGAATGGCTGGGCCAGCAAAATTGGTCAAATGGCAACGTTGGACTATACGGTAAATCGTATGAGGGTGCAACACAATGGGAAGCAGCAGCATTGGCAAGTGAACATCTGAAAACAATAGTTCCAATTTCTGGTACAACAGCACTTCACCCTCTTCTCTACAAGAACGGTAGTGCAGAGGCTAGAAGCCAAGTCATGCACATGAATTATTTTGGCAGCACGGTAGACTACAACGGCGATGATTTAGACAACATCTGTCCTGACATCGTTGAAGGAATATTTGCCGGACCTGTAACTTACGGGTTAGGTGAACTAGATCCATACATGGAGAATTACTACGATGAAAGAAGCCATATCGACAAAGCGTTCCAAAATTGGAATGGTTCAATCTATTGGATTCAAGGAATGCAGGATTGGAACGTTGACCCACATCAGGTGTTTGGTGGGCCGATTGGAGTCAATTGGTATCTTGATTACTCTGCAGCAGGTTATGATGTCAGAGGAATGCTAGGCCAGTGGGAGCACAATTACCCAGACCAATGGACTAAACACAATAATCAGGATTCAGGTTACGGTGGCGAAGCAATCCATAACATGACTAGATGGGATTGGGGACAAGACTTGTTTGAATGGTTTGAATACTATCTCAAAGGCGTAGGGCCGAAACCAGATAATCACGCCCAAATCCAAAGGAATGACGGGCAGTGGCGCATAGAGGAGTTGTGGCCTCCACAAGACGCAAATTGGCAGTCGGTCGACATCGGTAGTTGTGATCAGCAGGGAAGCAACGTCGGAGGGGTATCCGTACTCGGTGGTGGTATTCAATCAGTTACAATTACTTGTGATGGTTTCGAAGAAGACGTACACATTGCCGGCTTACCAACACTGCACCTTGATGTAACAGCATCGTTTGACGGCGGACAAATATTCGCTGAATTGCAGGATGCTGTAACAGGTTTGAGATTGGGCCATGCTACAATGGATATACGATATCACGCAGGCGGATATGAGCCGCAAACAGTCTTCCCTGGTCAGAACTTAGTGATGCTGATGGAATTCCAAGGAATGGACGTAATTCTACCCGCAGGACACGGAATCAAACTCGTACTTACTGAAACAGGAGAGGATTACTTGGCGCCTGCTTGCGGTGCTTCATGTCCAGTTACCGTAAATGGGGGGACATTCTCTTTCCCTGAAATCGACAGAGATGGAAGTACGGTTTTCATCACTCCGCAGGGTGAAGATGCAGCAAACAACTGAAAATTTGCGCTGTTGTTCAAATCTGCAATTCAACGCGATTAGTTAGCACATTTGCTCAATCAACCGCGTCGAAAACACACCCAATATTTGTCAAATGAGCAATATC
>MDTD01068295.1_pt1 | contig 10301 bp, 10 predicted proteins | sample 811221 | NCBI WGS metagenome assembly MDTD01 (sample SAMN05326646, study PRJNA326480) | marine metagenome | isolation source: seawater | place: Pacific Ocean: South West | collected 2011
TGTGAAGACTAATTTTATCTCTATCTGTTTTTACATTCCATTTATTTTTTGCTTCTTGAACCTTGTTTTCACCGAAATGATGGTGCCCATGATCAACTAAAGGTTTTATTTTTTCATAGAGAAAGGTTTTTGTTACTGCGATGATTTTTGGTTTATCTTGGGTAATATTTTTATTAATATTACTTTGAACCGCTATATAATTGTTTATAATTTCGCTCATATTATGAATTTACAAAAATTTTACTACATTAATACTACACAAAATTATGATTTTGAATATATAAAAAAAACTAAAGGTAAAGTGATAATTCATTTTGAAAAAAAAAATAGCCCCAGCATTTATCATAAACTCGTAAATCTTTGTTTAAAAAGTAACATTAGGTTTTATATAGCAAATGAAATTAAATATTTGTTTAAATTTAAAGCTAATGGGTTTTATATTTCAGCTTTTAACAAAAAAAAAATACAATTACTTAAGAACTTCTAATAAAAATATTGATATAATTGGATCTGCGCATAATTACAAAGAAATTAGGGAGAAAATTTCTCAGGGTTGCTCTAAAGTAATCTTATCAAGATTATTCGCGACGAAAAAAAAAGGCAACTTAGGCGTTACAAAATTTAATTTGCTCGCTAAAGACATGAAAAATATAATTTGCTTGGGTGGAATAAATAACAATACCTTTAAAAAAATCAAATTAGTAAAATGTTGCGGATTTGCTCTTAAATCTGATCTTCTTAATAAACCTAGTTTTTTATTAAAATAAAAAAAAAGCCCCGAAAAAATCGGGGCTTTTTTATAAGATTTTTTAAAACTAATTAGAACGCAGTTTTAATACTTACTGTTCTAGTATCGTTTTCTGTGCCTGAAGAATAACCACTGTTATCCGTTTTAGCATCTTGGAAAGCGATTGTTAAACCACCAACTGTATATGCAGCGTTGATTGCTTTTGTTTCTTGTTCAACTACATTACCAGGCGATTTTTTGTCTGATTCGTAGATGTTGTAAGAAACTTTCAAACCATCATTTACTGCAAACACTATACCGATAATATCATCCTTGTAGAATAATGAGTCAGTATGTGTTGTCATTGTTGGTTGGTATATTTTCTTCTGGTATCCTAAAGCAACTGGTCCCATAGCATAATTAAATGCAACAGTACCACCTTCTTTTTCATCAACTAGAGCTAACTTCGTTTCAACGTTCTCATAACCAACAGTCATTTTTAATCCACCTAATGCTGTATCACCAACAACTGGTATGCTTGAGAAAGGAATTGCAACGTTAATTGACTCAGCAGAACCGTTTGTACTTCCTGTGTCACCTGATGCACCTTTTTCGTTGTTTGTAGTTGAGTCAAGTCTTGGGTAGTATGTGTAGTCTACTGATATACCTGTACCTCCAATATCAGCAAGATTGTATCCTAAACTCATAGAACCTTCCATACCTGAACCAAAGTCCACTGAGTATGAACCTGAACCAGAACCATTAGCTTCTTCAAAAGCTGTTGGTGTTATGTCGTCAACTGCGTTCGCTGAATCACCTGCGTTACCAATTTTAAAAGTTCCGTATGGTGAAGCAAACTTTAATGTGTGGTCTGCACCAGAGTCACCTAAAAAAGTTCCGTCTGTTGCTAAACTCCACGTAACAGAAGTACCGTTATCTAATTCTGTAGAACCCGTGAATTTAAGGTCTGTGTTTAAACCTAATGGGTTTCCAGTAACGTTATCCTGTTCTGATTGATAAGTTGCTTGCATTGAACCAGTTACTGACATCTCACCAGCTTGTGCTGATGTAAATGTGAATAGACCAGTAATTAGAGCAACTAATACTTTTACGTTTTTCATATTTACTCCTTATTATTGTTAAGTTTATTTAAATAAACGTGCTGTCAAATTAGTATAATGTAAGTCTAAATTATAAGAAAAAACGCTTAAATTGGCCTTTTTTTGAATTATTGTTGCAATAATGTCACAAAAAAAGCCTCTAAAAACACGTAAAATGCGAAATTTTTGTTGGATTTCGTTCATCGGTATTTCAACCCTATTTTCATTTTTCTAATAAGAAAAAATTAAAATCTTAATTAAATTTATCATGTGTTATAAAAATTTATCCTTATAATCAGTCATATGAAAAAATTTGTGTATTTATTAATTTTTGCTTCTTTTTTAGTATCTCTTCAATCATGTAAATCAATTAAAGATGTATACAAACCAGTAGATTTAAGAAAAGAACCTTATGATCCAGATGAAATTGCAAAAAAGAATATTGAAGAAGGAAGAGGAATTTCTTTAAAGGGAATGATGGGTGGTGGCTCAACAACCTACCAGTTCAGTACGTCAAATGAAATGTGGAGAGCATCGCTTAATTTATTAGATACATTACCTTTAACCACAGTAGACTATTCTGGCGGAATAATAATAACTGATTGGTATTCTGACAATACTAGTAAAAGAGAGTCTATTAAGATTACAGTAAGATTTCTTTCAAATGAAATCAGAAGCGATAGTTTAAAAATCGTAGTACACAAAAAAAACTGCAAAAATGATGTTTGTTCAGTCAAAAAAATTAAATCAAAGATTGAAGAGGAATTACGAGCATCAATTTTAAAAAATGCCACTGCTCTAAAAAAAATAAGTAAAAAGAAAAATTAAAGCTTTTAATTAATGGAAAGAGAAAATTTCAAACTTATTGATAAAAAGTGGCAAGAAAAATGGGCAAATATAACTGAAAACAAAAACGATAAAAACAAGAAAAAATTTTACTGCCTTGAGATGTTCCCATATCCTTCTGGTAAAATTCATATGGGCCATGTCAGAAATTATACAATAGGGGACGTAATAGCTAGATATAAAAAAATGAGTGGATTTAATGTCCTTCACCCTATGGGATGGGACTCCTTTGGGTTACCTGCAGAAAATGCTGCTAGGGAAAACAATTTAAGTCCAAAGGACTGGACAGAAAAAAACATAAATCAAATGCGCGAGCAATTAAAACTTTTGGGTCTTTCAATTGATTGGTCTAGAGAAGTTTCAACGTGTAATGAAGACTATTATAAGCATCAGCAATCATTGTTCATCGATTTTTACAACCTAGGTTTAATCAAAAAAAAAGAGACGTATGTGAATTGGGATCCCGTTGAAAAAAGTGTTCTTGCGAATGAGCAAGTAGTTGATGGCAAGGGGTGGAGATCTGGTGTTACAGTTGAAAGAAAGAAGTTGTCTCAATGGTTTTTTAAAATTTCTGATTTTAGCCAAGAATTGTTGGAAGATTTGAGTCTTCTAAAAAATTGGCCAGATAAAGTAAAAAAAATGCAAGAAAATTGGATTGGTAAATCAATTGGCTGTGAAATTTCTTTTGAGATTAAAATGAAAACAAAAAAAGAAAAGATAATTGTTTATACTACAAGACCTGACACTATCTTTGGAGCAACATTTATAGCTTTATCAGTTGATCATCCTCTTGCTAATCTTTTTGATAAAGACAAAAGTTTTAACAAGTTTAAAAAAGAATGCACAAAATCAGGTACAACTGAGGAAGCTATAGCGAATGCCGATAAGATAGGTTTTAACACAAAGTTATTTGCTCAACATCCCTTTATTGCTGAAAAAAAAATACCTGTTTTTTTTAGTAATTTTATTCTAATGGACTATGGTACTGGAGCCATATTTGGATGCCCGGCACATGACCAGAGAGATTTAGATTTTGCTATAAAATATAATCTAGAAATTATACAAGTGGTTTCTAATAAAAATAGTAAGATTGATTTTAAAAAAGAAAAAATAGCGCTAACAGATGATGGAAAAATAATAAATTCCTCTTTTTTGAATGGTTTATCAACTTCCGATGCAAAAGATGAGATAATTAAAAATATTACCAAAAAAAAAATTGGTAAAAAGAAAGTTACTTATAGACTTAAGGATTGGGGAATATCCCGCCAGAGATATTGGGGTTGTCCAATACCTATGATATATCTCAAGAACGGAGACGTCGTTCCTGTCGATAAGAATGACTTACCCATAAAACTTCCAGAAGATATTGATTTAAAATCGGATGGCAATCCACTTGATAAGCATCCAACATGGAAAAAAACAATTTATAAAAAAACAGGTGAAATTGCTATAAGGGAAACGGACACTTTAGATACATTTGTTGACTCATCTTGGTATTTTTTAAGATTCTGTTCTCCAAACAATGAAAAAGAACCATTTGATCTTGAGAAATTAAACTACTGGATGCCAGTGGACCAGTACATAGGAGGTATTGAACACGCCATATTACATTTACTTTATTCTAGGTTTTTCATGAGAATTACAAAGAAAAAATACAATAAAATTAACTATAAAGAACCCTTCAAAGGATTATTTACTCAAGGTATGGTTTGTCATGAAACTTATCGCCACAAAAATGGGAGCTGGTTATATCCAGATGAGATAGAGAAAATTGGGGAAAAAAATACAATTTGTAAAGCTGATAAGTCAGAAATAGTAGTTGGTCCATCTGAAGCTATGTCAAAGTCCAAAAAAAACATTATTGATCCAGAAAAAATGATTAAAATTTACGGCGCTGATTCCGTTAGATGGTTTATACTTTCAGACACTCCTCCTGAAAAAGATATTCAATGGTCTGACCAAGGTGTAAACGCATCTTACAAATTTTTACAAAAAATTATTAATTTAAATAATCAAATTTTAAATAGAGCTGATAAAAAAAATAATGACGAAGTTTTAAAAAAATTAGAAAGTGATTTTATAAAAAATCACGGGAACCTCACAAAAGCTATAGAAAACTTCAGTTTGAATGTGGCAATTGCAAATTTTTACAAATCTTTTAGTTTGATTTCCGATAATGTTAAAAAAGATTTAAATAATAAAAGTTTGGAAAAAATTTGGATTAAGTATTTAATATCATTAATACCTTTCATCCCACATATTTCTAATGAATGTTTAAGTAAATTTAGAAAAAGCGATTTTAATGAGTGGCCAAAAGTAGATATGAGTAAAATTAAAGACAAGAACGTTAATTTTGTTGTACAGATTAATGGCAAGACAAGAAAAATTCTTGAAATACGTAAAGATAGTGATGAAAAAACTGTAATGAATGAGTGTAAAAAAGTTGTCAATATAAAAAAATTATTAGATGAAAAAAAAACTACAAAAGTTATATTTATTAAGAACAAAATAATAAACATAGTTTTAAAATGATAATAAAAAAACCATTTTTAATAATCACAATTGCCCTCTTTTTTTTAAATGGCTGTGGATTTAAGGTATTAGAACCAAGCAATGTCTACATATCAAAGTTTGATGTATCAGGTGATAAGATATTAGCGGACAAAATTAAAAACGGTGTTAAAACATTTTTTTCAGACAAAACAAAAAAAAACTACGTGTTAGAGTTTAATATTAAAAAAGTTAAAAGCGCAGCTGAAAAAGATAATAATACTGTAACCAAATACAATTTGAAATTATCAACTAATGTAACTATTTTTTTGAAAGGCTCAGAAAAAAAACAAAAATTCAAAATTGATGTGTCTGATCAGTATGTAGTAGCTGAGACGCATTATAAGTCATTAAAAATAGAAAGGAAAATATTTGATAGGCTCACAAATGAGACGATAGAAAAAATTATAAAACGTATAAATTTAATCTAGATGATTGTTAAAAGTACAGAACTTCAAATAAATAAGAGGATATTCACAGAAAGTAAAGCAACGTTATTTTATGGCGAAAATGATGGTCTTAAAGACGACTTTAAAAAAGAGATAAAAAAAAATCATTCAAACAGCGAAATTATTAATTTATTTTCGGATAATATTTTAAAAAATAAAAATATATTATTAAATGAGATAATAAACTTATCTTTATTTACTAAGGAAAAAATAATTTTTATATTTGAAGCTGACGACAAATTAATAAAAATAATTGATGAATGTGTTAGCTTAGAATTTGAAAATATCAAAATAATTATCTTTTCGAGATTGTTAGATACTAAATCTAAATTGAGAAATTTATTTGAAAAAAATAAATCTCTTCTAATCGTGCCTTGTTACAGTGATACTGAATTTCAACTTAGAAATTATATAACCAAAGAGTTGAGGAATATTAAGGGGATAAATCCTGAAATGATTAATTTAATAATCTACAACTCGAGTGAAAAAAGATCGGAAATAATAAAAGAAATTGAAAAAATTAAGTTATATTGCGAAAACAACGAAATAGAAATAAATAAACTTTACGACCTATTGAATATAAAAGAGAACTTAGATTTTGCAAAGATAAGGGATGCTATATTTATCGGAAATGCCAAACTAGTAACAAAATATTTATCGGAAACAACTTTTGTACGTGAAGATATTTTTTATATTTTAAATATTATATTTAAAAGGATAGAGTTAATTTTAAACTTGAATACATTAATAAGTAAAAACACAAGTATTACCAACGCAATTGACAATTATAAACCAAGAATTTTTTGGAAAGAAAAAGCAATAATAAAGGAACAAATTAAATGTTGGAGCAAAGTGAAAATCAAAAAAGCATTAAGTCTTACAAGCACATTAGAAAAATATATTAAAACAAACGCTCATATAAATACAGATATAATATTTAAACAATTTGTTTTAGAGATGAATTTAATAAGCAAATCTAGTTTTTAAGTTTTTTTAAAATAAAATCGAATTGATCCAAATTTTTATAATCAACTGATATTTTTCCTGAATTATTTTTTTTGTTAACTATGGATACTTTTAAACCCAACCTTCTTTCCAAATCGCGTTGCAAATCAAACATGTTAGGATCAATGGTAAATGATTTATTTTTTCGTTTTTTTATATTTTCAATCGACCTAGCTGAAAGTTTTTTTGATACGATTTCCTCAGCAATATTTGAAGCGTTAGGTAATCCAACTAAAGGTCTAGCTTGACCAGCAGTAAGATTTCCTTCTTCTATTAAAGAAATTACATCTTTAGGCAAATTTAATAAACGAAGAGTATTACTAATATGACTTCTACTTTTAGACATCATATTTGCAATTTTTTCATGATCATAACTAAATTCATCACTAAGCCTTTTGTATCCTTTGGCTTCTTCGATAACATTCAGGTCCTCTCTTTGAATATTCTCAACTATTGCAACCTCTAAAACTTCATTATCATTTAAATCTAAAACTGTTACAGGTATTTCGTGAAGACCTGCCTTTTGCGCAGCTAACCACCTACGCTCTCCTGCAACGATTTGATATCCTCCACCTTTTTTAACTGGTCTAACTGCTATTGGTTGGATCATTCCATTTTTTTTGATTGAGTTAGATAGTTCTATTAATTTTTCTTCATCAAAATTAATTCTTGGCTGATAATTATTTCTAATTAACTCTGAAATTGATACTTTAAAAACATTATTATTATTGTTGATTTTATTGACTTTTTCATCACCAAATAAAGCTGATAACCCTTTCCCTAAACCTTTTTTTTCTTTATTTTTCATACATTGCCTCGCAATTCTTTATCCTGAGTTTTAAATTCTTCTGCCAATGAAAAGTAAGATCTGCTGCCGGAACAGTTTTTATCATAAATTACACAAGGCTTTCCGTGTGACGGTGCTTCAGATAATCTTACATTTCTTGGTATAACAGTTTTATAAACTTTTTCTTTAAAATATTTTCTTGCTTCATAATCCACCTCAGAAGATAATTTGTTTCTTTTATCAAACATTGTTAAAACAATTCCTCTAATCTGCAATTTCGGATTTAAATTTATTTTTATACGATCTATAGTTTTAACCAATTGTGTTATGCCTTCGAGTGCAAAAAATTCAGTTTGTAATGGAACTAATAATTCTTTAGAAGTTACTAACGCCATTATAGTTAAGAGGCTCAATGATGGTGGACAATCAATAAATATATTATCGTATTTAGATACTACGGTTTCATCACTTAAAATATTTTTTAGTAAAAAAGCTCTATTTGGATCATTCGCTGTTTCAACTTCCAGACCGGACAAGTCAACATGTGAGCCAATAATATCTAGATTTGCAATCTCTGTTTTTCTTATCGCGTTTTCAAGTTTGACTCTTTTAATTAAAAGTTCATAAACATTTTTTTCGCTATTTTTATTTTCAATGCCCAAACCAGTAGTAGCATTTCCTTGTGGGTCCAAATCTATAATCAAATTATTTTGACCCAAAATGGACAGTGAGGAAGCTAAATTGATAACTGAGGTTGTTTTACCAACTCCTCCCTTTTGATTAATGACAGCTATAATTGATCTGTTCACTTCAATCTCTCCTCGACTCAAATAAAATAATTTTCGATTTTGAGTCTGTTATACTTTGTTTCAATTTATAAACTATTTTAGTCCGCTTGAAAGCTAAATCTGCTTCTGACTGCGCATTTTGACCCTTAAGTATAATGAATTTAGATCCTTTTGGTGATTTTTCACGTGAAAATCGCACTATTTGATCTAATTTCTTGAATGCTCTTGAAACAATATATCCTTTTTCAATATTTTCATTATAAACGTCATTATTTATTACTCTAACATTGTTCAAATTGGCTATTTTAATCACTTTATTTAAGAATATACACTTTACAGGGGATTTTTCATACAATTTCACGTGAAACCTTACATTTTTATTATATATAGACAGAACAATGCCTGGAAAGCCAGCACCTGACCCTAGATCGTTAATAATACCAGGACTTTTAAAATTTATGTATTTGATTAACTGAGCTGAGTCCAATATATGCCTTTCCCAAAGGTTTTTAACAGTGCTTTGTGCGATTAAATTATAATTATTATTATATTTTAAGAGAATATTGACAAATATATCCAAAAGCTTGATTTCTCTACTGTTAAAATTGAATTCATTTTTCAAAATAAGGACAACTTCGTCCTTTAACATTTAATAGCCGTTCTTTTTGGTGTTTTTTTAATGTGGCCAAGCAATATAATTGCAGCAGCAGGTGTTACTCCGTCTATTCTAAGAGCTTGTCCGAGTGTTGAAGGTCTAATTTTAGATAATTTAGTTTTAATTTCTGTAGATAGCCCGCTCATAACATTATAATCGATATCTTTAGGGATTATTAAAGTCTCATCTTTTTTGAAAGTAGCGATGTCGTTCAATTGTTTTTCAAGATAGCCTTTGTAATGAATATCTGTCTCAATCTGTTTATCTATTACTAATCCATAGAAAGGTATATTAGGAAATATTTGCCTTATTTTTGCCATATTTATATTTCGTTGTCTCATTATATCAGAAACGTTTCTTCTCACACCATCCTGAGCAATTTTAATTGAATATTTAGATGCTTCATTAGGAGTAAGCTTAATATTTTTTAATTCGTTAAAAATTTTATAAAGTTTTTTTGTTTTATTTTTAAAAATATTTTTTCTTGAACTACTTACAATGTTTAGCTTAATGCCTAATGGGGTCAGCCTCTGATCAGCATTATCAGCTCGAAGTGTAAGCCTATACTCAGCCCGTGAAGTAAACATCCTATAAGGCTCAGTAACACCTTTTGTAATAAGATCATCAATCATTACTCCTATGTATGATGTTGATCTGTCTAAAATAAATTCTTTTTGACTCAGCACTTTTAATGCAGCGTTAATACCTGCAATTAAACCTTGGGCAGCTGCCTCTTCGTATCCTGTTGTTCCATTTATTTGTCCTGCTAAATATAATGATTCAATTTTTTTAAGTTCTAGAGTAGCTCTTAACTCTCTAGGATCGACATAATCATACTCTATAGCATAACCTGCCCTCTTCATTTTCACACCCTCCAAACCTTTGATTTTAGCCAATATTTTAAGTTGTACGTCTTCTGGTAGTGAAGTTGAAATACCATTTGGGTAAACAGTATTGTCCTTTAATCCTTCAGGCTCTAAGAATATTTGATGTCGTTGCTTTTCTTTAAACTTAACAATTTTATCTTCAATAGATGGACAATATCTTGGCCCAACACCTTTAATGTTACCAGAGTACATCGCGCTTCTATTAATATTTTCACTAATAATCTTATGAACTTCATCATTTGTATGAGTGATACCACAAGATATTTGTTTAACAGAAATTTTATCACTTAGAAAAGAAAAAAAATATGGGTCTTGATCAGCGGGTTGGGTCTCTAAATCTCTGTAGTCAATTGTATTACCGTCAAGTCTTGGAGGTGTTCCAGTCTTAAGTCTGCCAATTTGTATGTTAAATTTTGCTAGTTGTTCACTTAAACCGGTAGATGGTTTTTCATCATACCGACCAGCTGGTATCTGTGTTTCACCTATATGTATTAAACCATTCAAAAA
>MDTD01012918.1_pt1 | contig 10300 bp, 21 predicted proteins | sample 811221 | NCBI WGS metagenome assembly MDTD01 (sample SAMN05326646, study PRJNA326480) | marine metagenome | isolation source: seawater | place: Pacific Ocean: South West | collected 2011
ATAGTTGAAACATAATTTCATAATTGAGTTGTTTCTTAACTCCATTTGAAATTAGCATCTCTTGAAGTTGAGTTGGCGATTTATCGCCAACCCTTTTTGCTAGTACCTCAGCAATATTCATCAAGTCATTGTTAGGCATCAGTACCACCAATCGCTTTATACTCGCTGTACTCAATTTCTGTACAGAACTTGTTGAATAAATCATTGTGAGCAATTTTGAAATTTGCTGTTTCAAATTTCTTTCGCTTACGATTTATTTTTTGTAATCCAAAACTATTACCACTCTCATCTTGAACAATGATTAAGTTTTGATTTGATCTATCAAAGACATCAACAACATTCTGTTTCATTGTGTCTAACTCTTTAGATAGTCTATTTGCTTTAAGTTTAAGTTGAGCATAAGAAAGAATTATTTTCTTTTCTTCTTGCTTTAACTTTTTTGCTTTTTGCATTTTTACCTCTTGGTTAAGTTATACAATCTTATGATTGCCCTCTCTTTCTATATCTTATCTAATCCCATTACAAGAATTAATTTAACTTTTTTTTATCTTTTTTATTAATGATATTATTAAAGGTATTAACATTAGGCTCAACCTCTAGTTGTATTTTACTCCCCAGATTTTTGAGCAGCTCGGAGATGGAAGCTGTCATTTTATCCTGTTCGATCTGTCCTAAACGAGATCGAGAAGAACGACGAGCCGAGCCGACAGATGTCGGCTCGATCTTTTTATTTTTATTTTTCACCAACTACACCAATATTCTACGACCTTATTTTCATTGATCGCTTGTTGACAAAACTTTAAGAACTTTAAATCCTGTTCCTTGTAGTCCTTAACACTTTCTTCTTGAAATTGTTGACCCCAGAAAAAACCATCTTCTGCGTGATAATCAGAAAAGCCTTTTTCAATTTGTTCGCTAAGTTCGTCAACGACTTCTTTAGTCATATAACATGGTGCGTCTTGATCTGAGTTAAATCCTAAATGTGCCAACATACCCTCGACCTTGACACTTGGATTTTGTTCAGTCCATTTCTGCGCCATGAACTCTTGAAGTCTTGCGTGTTTTCGCCAAACGAAGACCCCTGCATTTTCAGAATAGTCATCATCATTGAAATATTTCTCCCAATCTATCTTCTGACCTCTTAAATGTGCGTGTTGATCTAGTCCCATATTTTTTCCTTTGTTAAGTTTATCACCTCTCTTATCAAATCCCACCAATCAATGCAACAACTTTTTTTAATTATTTTTGGGTTTTCAATTTACAGCCACAGCTCTTTCCAGCAGCTGTGCTGCCTGGAAGAAGCAGCAACTTAGAAAATGCCAGCCAAAACGAGCACGAGAAACCCAGTCAACGCGAGAGTTATATGGGGAAAAATTAGTAAAAAGATTAGGTACACTGCTACTAAAGTCATCTTTGGTTCTCCAGCTGCTGCTTCTGCCATGCACCAGCAGTTACTGGCTGCTTGTGCCATGCCGATTGTAAACGAGACGAGGTCATTCTACTCTTCCTCAACGAGGCTGTCCTTCCAGCTGTAACCATTAGCAATACATTTCGTACCGGCCTTACCGGTAAGCGCATATACTTTTCCAGCCTCTGGTTTGTCTGCTGCTACCGCATCCTTCGGGGACCATCCATCAGGTGGTGCGTTGTCGGCATTCACTTTTTTGACGAGATCTTTTAATTTAATCTTTGCCATGTTACTCCCTCCTTATCCGTAGTGTAATGTACAATTTCACCAAGCTTGTAATCAGTTAGCAACACGGGCATGTTGTTGATTTCTCCGTAACCCTGTAGCTGTGTTCCTTTGTGGACCTTTACCCACATCGATTCATAATGCTTCCCATCGTAAAACCGAACGTATACAAAGTCCTTGGCATCAGGACTCTTTTCTAATTCTTTTACTTTGAAGTATGTTTCTAGACTATGCTCGGGACATGTGAAGACCACATTGTCCTTGAGCTCATCGCCTAAATCTTTCTCTTGTTTATGTTTCATTGCTCTCCTCTGTTAATTGTTAGTCGCTCCTTACACATAAGATCAGATGGGATAATAGTCAAGAACTTTTTTTATTTTTTTTACAGCTGTAGAAGCCGCTCCTGGATCCCAGCTCCTACTTGTATGCCACCGGTGTTCAGTGTCCTCTTTCAAACGAGGACGAGAGCTGATGGTGCCATGCCGTTACCAGCCCCCCGTTAACTAACAAGAGGTAAAAAAAACGAGGGGCAGGGAACGACACGAGCTTCCCGGACAGCTGCCATGCAGCTTCCGCTGCTGCTGGTCCAGTGCCACTGTGCAAGTGAAAACGAGCGAGGTTTGTCAACGAGAACGAGACGAGAAATCACGCTGCCTCCTGGAGCTGCTTCACCAGCCGCTGCTGGATCCGTGGCCAGTGTAACGGAAACGAGAACGTGGCAAACGAGACCAGGGAACGAGGATCAGTAAACGCGGACACCGGTCTGTAAAGTTTAAGAGACCTCTTCGAGAGGGTCTCATCTAGGATTATTACCTTACCACCTGCCTTAATATATTTGTTAATCCATACAATTTGCCATTTATTTAATTTAGGATAATTAGCTTCATCAGATTTAAGTTCTATCCAAAAAATATGGTCATGATTAGCTGCATGAACATCTGGAATACCATTAATTGTGCTAGATTCTATGCGGGTTAAATGAAAACCAGTTAAGTTATTTTTAACTTTTTGCCATAGCCTTGATTCTCGTGCTTTTATTGTCATTAATTAACTTAATTTTTTAATATCCTTAATTACTGAATTAGGTATAATTGTTGTATTACCAATGCTCTCAATGTCAACACCATTATCTGCAAATGAATAATCTCCAAACAATCTAGTCACGCCTTTTGCTTGTGATAATAAATGACCTTTAGTAATACAAGTAGCTAATCTAGATTTTTTTAAATCATCAAATGAAGTCCATGAGCTGTTAGAAACAATGTCATACCACTCTACGGCTACCATAGGAAATTTATCTATTTGGTTTTTTATTTTTTTGGGAATAGCTATTTTTTTTCTCATGTACCTTTACCTCAACATTACCTATGGAAGTGAACAAAGTAGGATTATGTATTTTATTAAACTCTTTTATCCAAACTGACCAGCTAGCTCTTTTCAGATATAGCTGTCGCTTTGACATCAATGGTTTTTGCATTATGGCCATCGATCTTCTCGGATAACTCTTTGAGTTTGTTTTCAAGTTCCTCACGTGACATTCCCTCCAAACCTGTAACTCTGACCTCTTTTCTATCTATAAACGCTCCAGCCAGTTGACCTGATCTGTATTCTGCATTTATAGCAGCAGCATATTGATCTTTCTTTTCTGCTTTATCAGCTAATCTTTCAAATCTTTTATAACGTCTGAGATTGTCACTCTCATATTTTTTAATTTCTTGTTCAAATCTTTTATCGTAATATTTAGCAACATGTGGATTAACTCTCCTATTTAAGAGCTGTGATGCAGTTGATCTAGCACTATTAATATCTTTGCAATCATATCCTGCGCGCTTAAGAGCTTCAGCTTGAGTTATTTGACCATGATCTTGCACCATTATCTCTACAAACATTTTTTGTTTTGGTGTTAAATCTTTTTCAGTTCTTAACTCTTTTTTAGTAAGACCACCCATTATTTTTTCTTTTTGTTCATTATATTTCTACTATATAGATTATTTCATCAAAAAGTAACTACCTGAAATTGAAGCGTTTGCGTTCCCGCAAGACTGGTGTATCCTAGATACACCATAGATACACCATAGATACACCATAGAAATTGATTAAAAGTGTTGATACTATTGATTAATAATTGATTAGATACAGCAGATACACCATTATTGACCCCTGGGGTTCTTTTTATTGTGTATTAGTCTGAGATATCTATATAGTATAATTTATGGTCAAAAATATTTGTATTGTGGGTGGTGGTACAGCCGGTTTGATTACAGCTCTTATTCTTAAAACCAGATATCATGACATAAGCATAGAAATAGTCAAATCAGATAAAATTGGCATAATTGGTGTAGGTGAAGGTTCTACTGAACACTGGCAGGAATTTATCGATTTTGTAGGCTTAGATCTTATAGAACTAATTAAAGAAACAAAGGCCACGTTTAAGTATGGAATAATGTTTGAAGGATGGACTGAAAACCCATATTTCCATAATGTTGAATCTTTTTTTAATAATGCAAAGTATGGCCAATATTTAGCAGGTTATGGCTATGCAGTTAAACATAAAATACAAGCCAAAGATTACACAGATAAATGGGCTTGGTCAAACAAAGTAGGTCAAGAGCCTAATCATTTACCTAGACAATATCATTTTAACACATTTTTACTTAACGATTATTTATTAAAAAAATGTAAAGATTTAGATATTAAAATTACTAATGATGAAATAATAGAAATAACAAAACAAAATGACAAAATACTAGAAATAGCAAGTGCAACAAAAAAATATAAATCTGATTTTTACGTTGATTGCACAGGATTTAAAAAATTACTTATTTCAAAGTTAGGATCTAAATGGGTTTCATATAGTAAATTTTTACCCATGAATGAAGCTATAGCTTTTCCAACCAAAGATACTAATGAATATAACACTTACACCTTAGCCAAGGCTATGAGCTGTGGTTGGATGTGGAGAATTCCTACTCAAGGTCGTTGGGGTAATGGCTATGTGTTTAATAATAATTTTATTGATGCAGCTGGTGCACAAAAAGAATGTGAGGATTACTTGGGTTATAAAATAAAAATAGGAAAAAATATTAAATTTGAAGCTGGCACAATTGATAGGCCTTGGATTGGTAATTGTGTTGCAACAGGTTTAGCATCAAGTTTTATTGAACCATTGGAAGCATCTTCAATAGGCACGTCTATTCAACAAGCCTTTTTACTTATGCATTTACTAAAAAACTACAATAAAAAAGATATAGAACTATATAATAATAAATATACAAAAATTGTAGAAAATATTAGAGATTTTGTTTTGTTACATTATATTGTCAAAAAAAATGATTCTAAATTTTGGGATCAACTAGAGTTTAATCTTCCAAGATCATTAGAACATCTCTTAGATAAATGGTCTTACAGATTACCCATAGCTACTGACTTTGATAGCTCATATTTATTATTTAGGGAAAACAATTTTGCAATAATACTTAAAGAACTAAATTTGTTTAACTATGAAAGGATAGCTGCAGAGTTTGATAGTTTAAATCCAAGAATTAAATTCGATATGCATCAAGAATATCAAAAATATAATAATCATTATGCAGTAAATTCTGCTATTTCACACAAAAAAAGGCTTGAAAACCTTTAATATTTACCCTTGTCCGGTGTCCGGTATCAGTGTATATTTATTTTATGGTCCTTAAAAAAGATCAATATTTCATTAGCTCCTGGGGGATTAGTCTATGCTCTCTTTGATTTATCCCCCTTGGGTAAAATATTTTAGACCACCATGACTACTTTCTAACTTTTACTTTCTCAGAAAAAATTTTTCTCTTAACCTCAGCTCTTTCTTCTTTAGTTTTCGCACCTCGATAAGCCTTATAATATTCTCGATAACTCAACCATGATCGTTGTAATTTAGTAAACTTTATTTTACCAATTTTTACTAATTTGTTATATTCTTCACGTACTATCTGCGGATCCATGTCAGCATTCCAACAAACATTTTGAAAATCTTCACAATTACTAGTAAACCATTGATGACTATCTTGCTTCCAATAAGTCTCTCTTTTAAATCCACTAGCGGACAATGAATCCTCAAAAGCTTGTAAAAGTATAGCCTGAAACAACCTTACCTCAGCTGGTCGTTTTTCTTTAGTAAATTCCATAGCTAACTTAATGCCCAAATTTTTTAACAAGTTTGGTGAATAATTCATAAAACTTCTTAATGGTTGGTTTTGGATATGATTGAGATTTTACAAAATAATAGTCAGATAAAATATCTTCGATGTAGTCTGTCTTTTGTTCTCCATCAAGAGATTCTACAAACCACAATGTTTTATTAACAAGTCCTCTAGGTGTTTTTTCTGACATCTGCATAACCAGGATGTAGGAAAAGATATGGATTATGGATTACACCCCGGTTACGCATCAGTGACAACCAATTTTAACCCCTTAGCTTGAGCTATTTTTTTTCTGCCTGATTGCCATCTCCCCTCAATTTTATCAAGGAAAGTTAAACTAAAATTTCCTAAACCGAAATCATTTCCACAATACAACTGAAACATTAAACTTGTTACTTGATCGTAAGTTTTTTTATTTGGACACACCATTACTAGTTTGTCCAATGCTTCGTCTAATGCTTCTTCACTGCCTTTTTTCACAGCTTTACCCACTAAAATCTCCTTTAATAAAGTTAAATTAGCGTTCGTTGTTAATTGAGAATAAGGTGTTTTGAAAGCCTCACCTTTTCATTCTAGGCTTAGGAATACGTATAATCGTTATTATAAAATTTGTGACTTATTTGCAACAAAAAAAAGGGCCAGATCTCCCGGCCCTTTTCCAACCCCAGATTCAAGGTTAACCATCCAATCTGCAGGTCTACTTGCTATTCCCATTAAGTAGTTTTTTACCCTGAGTTAGCAAATTCTCTTTCATTGTTTGATAACTTTTACCCTCTTTTTTAGCTATCTTTTTAATCTCATCATCAACTATCTTGGCAATCATTGAGCCAGGTCTCCTGAACCCCTGCTTTCCCATTGCTCTAATAATACAATACGTATTGATATCTACTGCGCATGACTTCCATTTATTGATGTCCATGATTCCTCCTAATTAAAAATTAAATATGCAGCTCCACCAAATAATAATAGTAAAATTTTTGGTGGAATTGTCAATAATAGAAACAAAACAAACATTTTAAGTATCAGATCGGTCATTTGCCTCCATTAATTGGTCGTCAATTAACCTTCGTGCCATTTCTTCATTGATAGGATACATTGGAATATCCTCAAATCGTAATGAACATTGTTGAAGTTGTTTCATAGCCTTTTGATACTCTGGATCAGAGTATTCAAGGGGCATATGATCAACTGATACTAATGGTATTTGACTAAGTATATTATCAACTTTGGTAGCCCAATTATTAAATACCATGGAGTCTGATTTAGTTTTTAACTTTTGGCTCATCAAACCTCCATAAATTAAATTTACTAATAATCTCGTTAAGACCATTGTGAAATTTAATTTTACCATTTAGCACATCCTCACATCTTAAAGTTTTGTAAACTTCTCCATTCACAACTAATGTAAGTTTTTTTGTTGACTCATTAAATTCAACTGAAAAGATATGAGTCATAACTACACTTTTTGGTTTTACTTCCCATTCAGGCTTTAATACCAAAGCTTCGCCTAACTTTTCAGCAGCTGTCATAGTTTTAAGGAATTCGTTCGTTTCCTCATGTCTATCTGTCTCAGCTATGCTTTTTTCTGTTTTCATGATAACCTCTTTGTTAATTAATTTAAAAAACATGTATTCTATATAAACATTTTCATGGGATATGCAAGGATAATTTTATGACTAAATATTTATTAATAATGTATATGTGCAGTATGTTAAGTGGCCAGTGTCCGTCATCACATGTGACTGGTTATTCATTTGATACTCACAAAGATTGTGTAGAATATGGCTATAGAGTGGCACATGGTACATTTAAATCATTAGAGGATACAGAAGAAATGACCCAAGAATACATAGAAAATAGCCGTATTATTGTCAGATTTGATTGTAGAGCTGTTGAGGTTCCAAAACAGATTGTACCCCCACCAAAACCCAAAACGAACGCATAGTTGCATTTAAGTCACATTTTGTTATATAATGATGCATGAAGCTATATCGCGTCCAAGTAAATTATAAAAATATATATATTGATGAGACGCTTGAGGCTAAGAACGATGTAGCTGCTCTTGAGTATTTTATAAAGAAGGTTGACTCAAGAGATATAACAGAAAGAGAAGGGCCAGGCTTTCATAATCCTGACATACTTTTCTTAACCTTCGAGGAGGTTGACCGAAATGCAACTACAAAAGTTAATATCGGAGAAACTTCAATTGGAGTCCAAATGGGCAACCAAAGCGTTGGAGCAGGGTAGAGTAACTCCAGACATGAAGTGGATCGATATCAAGATCAAAAATCTTAAACATAAGATTAATGATCAAAGTGTTGAAGACGCTAAACAAGGTCTTTACGATATAGCTAGTTAATACTAGCAATTATTTTTTTTTCATCTAAATTGTAGGCTATTCATGTCCCTAAATTATCTGAGTGTCTATAAAGTAAAAAATTTTTTTACAATTAAAGATCAATTAATAAAATTAATTTTAGATGATAAGTATGGTGTTCCACATGAACATATTTTTAAAACAGATTATTTTTCTGCAGTTAAAGGAGAGTGGTATAAGTATTTTCAAAATAAAGTTTTTGAAAATTTTAGTAAATTTTTTGTGCAAAAATATGAAGCTGATAAAATTTATTTAGATAATTGTTGGTATCAAATTTATGATACAAATAATTATCATGGTATGCATATGCATCCAAGAACTAATTTTACTAATGTTTTTTATCTACAGCTCCCAGGTCCAGATAGTCCTACAAGAGTACAAGGTCAAATATTAAATGCCCAAGAGGGTGATATTGTTTCTTTTCCAGGATTCATACCGCATGAGTCTAAAATTAATATTCATCAAAAACCTAAAATAATAATTTCTTTTAATTCATCTTTAGAGTTGAACTAAGGATTTCTAAAAATAACAATCATTAATGGTTTAATATATCCTAGTTTGAATGGATTATCTTTTGTGCCATCGTCATGACCAAAATGAAATCCTCTTACAGGTTTTTTTAAAAACCTTATTTCACAATTAGGGTTTTTATAAATATAATCATGAAAGTATTTAGTATGTGTAGCAGCAGGTAATAAAAAGACACCAGTAAAGTTTTTTGTATAATAAGCCTTTTCTACAAACTTGGGTATCTTCATGTCAAACAAGGGATGTATGTAAGCAATCTCACCTGACCAATCTTTATCTAAGCAACTATTCTCTTTTGTATAATATTTAGGCAACAAATGATTTTGATCAGAAGCACAGCAGTCTACTGTAAAATTAAATTCTTTTGTTAAATCTGACCAAATATCATCTGGTGTTCTAAGATACTTCATCCTTACTGCAGAAAAAGTAAGATTAGATTTTTTTGTTTTATCTATATTTTTTGGTTTCATTAAAAGAAAATTACTTTTTTCTTATATAAAGTTTTAGATTTTTTACCATCAAAGTAAAAACCCTCAACTTCTTTTTTATTCTTTCGCTTCGCCCCAACTTTTACCGATGGCAACATCAACTTTAAAAGGGACTTTAAGATTTTCAATAGCATTTTCCATTACCTCCTTTACCTTTGTTATATCATTTTCATTATTTATTGAAAAACATAATTCATCGTGAATTTGTAACAAAGGTTTAAACCCTTGCTTGTAACAATTTATCATAGCTTGTTTTGTTTGATCTGCAGCTGATCCTTGGATTAATCTATTTAAAGCTTTGTATGTAAAAGCTCTTCTAATATTATTACCATAAATAGCCTTAGCTTCTTCGTATTGCATGGCCTTATTCATTCCGAAGGTAGATGGCTCCCACATGTCAAATCGGCATTTACGGCCCTTTATAGTCCTTATAAAGCCATATTTTGAAGCACTATTGGTTACAGCTTCAGCAAGTCTTTTAACAAAAGGCACTCTATTGTGATATTTATTTAAAAGATTTTCTGCGTTGTCTTTAGAAATTCCTAATTCACGTGCAAGTTTAGCTTTGCCCATGCCATAAAATAAACCTAAATTAATAGTTTTTGCGTGTGTTCTACTAATACCTGCCATGTCAGCAACTATTTGATGAAAATCTGCTGCCTCATTTTTGTACGCTTCAATAAATTCATCTGCTCCACTAAAATCTTCATTTACACTAGCAGCATAATGAGCAACAAGTCTTGGTTCTTGTTGGCTGTAATCAAAACTACCCCATTGTCTACCATCTTCTGGTAAAAATAAACTTCTAATTTTATTGCCAAATTCTTTATTACGTGCAGGAATCTGTTGTAGATTAGGATTAGAATATGAAAGTCTTCCAGATACAGTACCCCCTTGATCAGATCTTAGTTGATTTATTTCTGAATGTATTCTACCTTTGTGAACAAATCTTTGAATGGAGTCTATGAATGTTGAATGGAATTTATTTATTTCTCTTGCTTCTCTTATTAGTTGCGCTATCGGGTTACTACAATTCACTAAC
>MDTD01144593.1_pt1 | contig 10300 bp, 5 predicted proteins | sample 811221 | NCBI WGS metagenome assembly MDTD01 (sample SAMN05326646, study PRJNA326480) | marine metagenome | isolation source: seawater | place: Pacific Ocean: South West | collected 2011
AAAAACCTTGAAAACAAGGGAATTTTGGACGACACGCTCATCATCTACACCACCGATCACGGGGACATGTGTGGCAGTCACGGCATGATCGACAAACACTTCTCCATGTATGATGACATTGTTCACGTTCCATTGATCATGCATTACCCCAATGGATTGAAAAATGAATCACCGACCTGTGATGCGTTTGTGATTCACGAAATGGACATCGCTGCAACGCTCTTAACCGCTGCCGGTGTGCCCTGCCCGCAGACGTATGAAGGACGTGATTTGATCACCGTTGCCAACGGCAAAGGTCCGGCCCCGCGCCCCGATGCCTTTGCGATGTATCAAGGCGCGCAACAGGGCTTATACTCCATTCGCATGGTCCGCGATCGGGATTGGAAATTCGTGTTCCACCCGACTGATCGTCATGAGTTGTATCACATTTTAGAAGACCCGGGCGAGTTGAATAATCTGATTGATGACCCTGCTGCCAAACCGCATCTGGATCGGCTGCGTCAACGGATGATCCAATGGATGAGCGACATCAAGGACCCGTTGGGCAATTCCTTCACACGCGCCCAACTGGAACCGGACAAACCCTCCCCCCTCCTGCCGGAGAACCTGCGCTGATCAGTGGTCAATTGGGATCGGATCACCGTCGATCATCCGACGCTTTTGTCATCAAATCGCTTTTTTACTTTTTATTGGAATAACTTGATCTGCTCAGGAGTCCATCCTGTTGGCGTAACCTCACCGAGGCCATGCTTGTCGTATGACCGGAACACGTTTTGGTACAAAAAGTACCCCTATTTTACGTTTTTTGGCATCCAATCGGCCTTAGGAGACGTCAAACGGGTCCCAATGCAGTTTATTGAACAAAACTTTGTCTCGCTGCCGGTAATTTTGCATCAACGCCAGGACCACAAACCCTCAATGGAGGCCTAGACGTGAACGATAAAACCGACGGCAACTCTGCCAAGCCCCAACCCAAACGCCCCCTGGGTTGGCTACTCACCAGCTTGACCATCTTCCTGATCCTGGGTATTGCCAGCAGTCTCATTGCCTGGATTCAGTTCAGTGAACCCACGGCTCAGCGCGAAGGGGCAACCAGGCAAACCGCCATGCTTGTGCAAGTCCAAACTGTCAAGCGCGACACCTTTATTCCCAGGATCGCTGCGTTGGGCAAAGTCCAGGCAGCACAGGAGATCATTCTCAGCCCGCGCATCGAAGGCAACATCACCGACATCTCCGAAAACTTCATGCCCGGTGGCTTTGTCGATGCCAATGAACTGCTGGTCACCATTGACCCATCGGATTACAACAACATCGTCAAGCAACGCGAGAGTGAACTCCAACAAGCCCAGGCCAACCTGGATATCGAATTGGGCAAACGCGATATCGCGCTCAAGGAGTACGAACTGCTGAATCAGGAACTCAACGACGATGACAAGGACCTGGTTTTACGAGAGCCACAACTCACCGTCGCCCGCGCTTCGGTACTCTCAGCAGAGGCTGCACTCAACCAGGCCAAACTCGAGCTGGGACGAACAAGTATCCGCGCCCCGTTTCATGCTCAGATTCTTTCGCGCAACGTCAATGTCGGTTCGCATGTCGATGCAGGCATGCAGATGGCAAGGCTCATCGGTGTCGATGAATACTGGGTGATCGTCATGATCCCCTTGGCGAAACTCAAACAGATTGATATCCCGAAAAATGGGGACACAGGCGCCACCGTCATGGTGCGCAATCGCACGGCATGGCCTGAAGGTGTCTACCGCGAAGGACGCATCAGAAAACTCATCGGCGCACTGGATGACCAGACGCGACTGGCGCGCGTGGTGGTCAGCATTGACGATCCGTTGGCATTGAACACCGATGCCCCGCAACTGATCGTCGGCACGGTGGTCCAGGCTGAGGTTCACGGGCGACCACTGGAAAATGTCTTTCGCATCGACCGCGATTTTCTCCGACAAGACAACACCGTCTGGGTCAAGCAGGATGGCAAGCTGGATATCCGATCGGCAACCGTGGTGTTTGAAGACCGCGAATATGCCTACCTGTCCGACGGACTTGAAGACGGTGATCAACTGGTGATCAGTTCGCTGGCAACGATTGCCCAGGACGTCCCGCTGCGCCTTGAAGGTACTCAGACCAACAATGCCGGAGACGTGCAATGAGTCACAGCAACCGATCCGCATCCGGCGGACATCCCATTGACTGGATGGCACACAATGCCATTGCCGCCAACCTGCTGATGATGATCCTGTTTCTCGGTGGTGGCTGGGCTGCGATCAACATCCAGAAGGAAGTCTTCCCGCAATATCAGTTGGACATCGTCACGGTGGATGTGGGGTATCCCGGTGCTGCGCCCAGCGAAGTGGAAAGCGGGATTCTCCAACCGATCGAAGAAGCGGTCCGTGGACTTGAAGGCATCCGTGAGATCACCGCGCAGGCGCGTGAAGGTCGTGGCAGTGTTGATATCGAACTGGTCTCCGGTGCCGATCGCATGAAGGCGTTTCAGGATATTGATCAGGCGATTGCGCGCATCCGAACCTTCCCCGATGAAGCTGACGAACCGGAAGTCCGACTGCAGGATCAGCAGCGAGAAGCGATGTCGCTTGGACTGTACGGCCCGGTGGACATCTGGACGCTGCGCAAGCTAGCAGAGCGTCTGCGCGATCGGCTGCTCAGTGATCCGAACATGACGCAGGTGGAGTTGGGCAACGTCCCGGATTACATCACGCATGTTCAGATCAGTAACGATACGTTGCGCGAATTTAACCTCACACTGCCGCAGGTTGCGCAGATCATCAGTCAGTCTTCGCGTGATATTCCTGCTGGTGCGGTGCGGACTTTTGATGGTGAGATTCTGCTGCGGTTGCAGGAGCGCAAGGTGTGGGCGGATGAGTTTGCGGACATTGACATCATTGCCACCGGGGAAGGTGCGCATGTGAAACTGGGTGACATTGCCACGATTGAAGATGGCTTTGAGGAAGGCAATTTTCATTCCCGGTTCAATGGTGTGCCGTCGGTGGAGATTGAAGTTTTCCGCACGGGGATGGAGTCGCCTCTGGACATTGAAAAAAGTGTCAAGCGCATCATGGCCGACTTTGAGAACACGTTACCGCCCGGTGTGCAGTGGCGGATTGACTCGAACAATGCCCAGGACTTTCGCGAGCGTTTGAGTTTGCTGCTTGAGAACGGCGCAATGTCGACGGTGATTGTGCTTGGGATTTTATCCCTGTTTTTAGCAGGTCGACTGGCATTCTGGGTGATGATGGGGATGGCGGTATCGTTTGTGGGATCACTGCTGTTCTTGCCGACGCTTGGGGTGAGTATCAACATGATTTCCATGTTCGGCTTTCTGGTTGCGCTGGGGATCGTGGTCGATGATGCGATTGTGGTGGGTGAGAATGTTTTTGAATACCGCAAGCAGGACAGCAACCCGCTGACCGCTGCGATTCATGGGACGCGTGAAGTGTCGGGGCCGGTGGTGTTTTCGATTTTGACGAACATCGTCGCCTTTGTACCTTTGCTGTTTATTCCCGGTGAGACGGGTTTATTCTGGTGGCCGTTACCGGTGGTGGTGATCACGGTGTTGACACTGTCACTGATTGAAGCCTTATTCATTCTGCCTGCGCATCTGGCGCACGTGAAGAACACGAAAAAAGAAAACCCGATCCTGCGCCCGATCAAGAAAGCCCAGACGGCGTTCACGGGTGTGTTTGATCGGATGGTGCAGTCGGTTTACAGCCGGTTTCTGGATTGGACACTGCGTAACCGCTACATCACGATCAGTGCAGCAGCAGCGATGCTCACGGTCATCGGCATCTATGCCAACAGCGCCCACATGGGCATGATCAACATGCCTGAAGTCGCTGCCGATGAGATCGAAGCAGGTGTGCGTATGCCGGTGGGGACGACGCCCACGCAAGCCGGTCAACTGGCACTTAAACTCACCGAAGCCACACGGCGGATGTACGAAGAACACAATCTCCATGAAGTGGCGGAGGGTATCAAAACCAATGTCCGCGGGCAGAGTTTTATCGACATTGAAATCGTGATGCGCCCGCCGGACGAACGGGACATGACAGCCAAAGAAGTCATTGCGTTATGGCGTGATGAGATTGGGGACATTCAGGGCGTGGACCAGATCACCTTCGAAGCCGAACGCGGCCCCGGGGGTTGGCGGCCGGACATCAGCGTGGACCTGAGTCATCAGAATATCGACATCCTTGAGGTGGCAAGCAAGAAACTCGTTGCTGAGATCAAACGGTTTTCCAACACCGCAGACGTCAGTGACAACTACAACCGAGGCAAGAAGCGCATCGACTTTCGCCTGCTGCCTGAGGGACGCGCTTTGGGACTCACGCCCGAAGATGTCGGCGAACAATTGCGCGGTGCGTTTTTCGGATCACTGGCATTGCGTCAACTGCGTGGCAACAACGAAACCGAGATCCGCGTGAAGCTGCCTGAGTCGGAACGCGAAGACCTGGCATACCTGCAGGACTACGTGATTCGGACGCCTGATGGCAGTGAGGTGCCTTTGTTTGAAGTCACCGCGTTTGAATACACCGAAGCGTTCAGCGCGATCAACCGTCGCAATGGGGGGCGGATCGTTTCGGTTTCGACGGATGTTGAACCCAAGCGCGAGATCGTGCAGGTGGTCAATTCGCTGAACAATGAAGTGCTGCCTCAACTGCGGGCGGACTACCCGGGATTGACGTGGAGCTTCCAGGGGTCGGACGCGCGGATGCGTGAAGCGACTGCAACGTTGTGGGGTTATTTTGGTTTGGCGATGATTGTGATTTATGCGCTGCTTGCCATCGCGTTTGGGAATTATCTCCAACCGCTGGTGGTGCTTGCTGCGATCCCGTTTGGGGTGATCGGTGCGGTGATCGGGCACATCATCATGGGCTTTGACCTGTCGCTGATCTCGCTGATGGGGGTGGTTGCGTTGTCGGGGGTGGTGCTTAACAGTTCGTTGATCATGACCGACTTTGCCAACCGACATCGCAAGGATCGTGGCGGGGATTACACGCCCTTTGAGGCCATTCACATGGCAGGTGTCCGACGCTTCAGGCCGATCATGCTCACCACGCTGACCACGTTTGGCGGACTCACGCCGATCCTGCTTGAACGGTCTCTGCAAGCCCAACACCTCATCCCGATGGCGATTTCGCTGGGCTTTGGGATCATTTTTGCGACTGCCATTATTCTGATCATCGCCCCATCGCTGTACATGATGCTCGAAGACATCAAGGGCCTGTTCACCCGGAAGCAAGCGTCCGAAAACAAGGCTGTCCCGCAGGCTAATTGATGCAAATATCAAAAATATCACCCGCAATCCCATGAATGTGTAAAAAAATGCGTGGTGTTGGTTGACTTGCGCCCCGACCAATCCTATAACAAATCTGTTATATAACAAGTTTGTTATAACTCCGAGTCCACATATGGCAGCCAAGTATCAACAAATCGCTCAGCTGGTTCGCACGCAGGTCCGCGATGGGGAGTTCACCCACCGCCCGGTTCCCAGTGAAAGACAGATCGCCCACTCCTACGGCGTGAGTCACATGACCGCCCGCAAGGCGACACAGGAACTGCTCTCCGATGGTACGCTTGAACGGCTGGACAACGGTCGCCTGGCGGCAGCACGCAAAGCCATCGCCAAGATCAAGGGGCCGAAGATCGCCCTCGTCAGCCCGTCATTCGATTCGGAGTCCTCCCGTAAGGTTCACATGGCTTTGGAAGAAGTCGTCGAGCAGCGTCACGGCTCACTGCGCCCGGTCGGTTTTACACGCTTGTATGACACCATCATCAGCGAAGTATTGGAAGCGGACTACGACGGTATTTTTCTTTTCCCACCAAGACAAACCATGCCCAAGGTTTTCCTGGACATGCTCAAGCGACATGCTTCACGATTGGCGATTGTCTTTCGTGACATGACCCGCGAAGGTTTACTGAGTGTGGGCTATCGCTCACCGTCGGACATCCAGAAAGTCTGGGAGCATCTCTACGAGTTGGGGCATCGCAGGATGGCTTACCTCAACACCGAGCCGGACCTGCATAATGACCGTCTTCATGACACATTTGAAAACTGGTGCATCGCCAAAGATGTCACGCCTGTGATTCTCTGCGACCCGGTGGAGAGTTTTCAGTATTCGGATATCAAAGCGTACGAAGTGATGAAGCGCGCTTTGGAACAAGGCAAGCTTGATGGTGTGACCGCAATGTTTGGCAACAATCTCACCGTGACCCGCGCAGCCATCCGAGCCTTCTACGAACAGGGCATGATGATTGGCAAGGATATTTCCGTCTGCACGCAGGACCTGCCACGCATCTGCAGACTCTCCACGCCCAGCATCACGACGCTTGATCTCAAACCCATGAACCCATTGATTGAACAAGTCCTTGACTGGTTTGCATTGGGCAAAGCTGGCAAGAAACAAACACTGCCCCAGCAAATGCTTCATCACCCTAACGTGAATGTTCTCGTTGGTGAATCAACCTGCAAACCCCAGCGCGCCGCATCAACGCGCCACACCGCCAAGTCAGTCAACTGACTCAGGAGCCTATCATGCACAAACCTCAAACCCGCTCAAACATGCGAGCCTTCACACTCATCGAGTTGCTGGTTGTCATCAGCATTATCTCAATCCTCATTGCGATCCTGTTACCCGCGCTTGCAAAAGCAAGACTGTCAGCAAGGAGCATCCAATGTGCGGCTCAGGAAAAACAGATCGCCTTGGTTCTCAAGCTTTATGCTGACGACAACGACAATGTCATTCTCAAATACAACATGGGGCCGGACCTGGCAGGCGGGACCTGGGACTGGACGGAGTACCTGGATTACACGCACTATCTGGACGCCAAAACCGGTGTCTGGAACTGCCCGCAAGCACAATCGCGCACGTTCCGAAGCTATGGCATGAACTGGAACATTGCCGGCTCCACCGCCACGTACCCCTCGGGTTGGACGCGGTTTGATGATGTGATCCGTGCATCGGACATCATTCTGTTTGCGGATCACAAGGAAACCAGCAATCCGCTTAACGGCATCAACCACGGCACCGTCGAAGCGACGCGCGTCTCGGATCGACATGACGGCACGAACTTCGCGTTCGTCGATGGTCACGTCCAGCGCCTGCCCCTGCCGATGCCCAAAGACAATTACGTGCCCTAAAACCAACACGCATTGAAGTTCAAGATTTGAAAGCTATCACCATGAAACGTCATCTTTCAGGATGGTTGGCGATCATTGCCATCACCTGCCTTGCCCAGACATCCTTGGCCCAGCAGACAACGCTTGAGTCTGCTATCGCCCATTGGTCCTTCGATCAGTCGCTGGTTGCCAAGCCCAAGCCGATGAAACTTGTCGCGATGGATGCCAACAACAAACCGACGTCGGATTCAGTAACGTATCACAAAGCCGATGATCAGACACCAGCCAACGTGACGATTGCAGGCGAGAGCTTCCTGCGCATTGATGGTTCAGACGCCAAGCCGATCTGCCTGACCGACGCTCAAACCATTTGGACCCGCATCAAACTCGACGGCAACCCCCAAGGCGTTATCTGGTCGCGTCATCGTCCCATGGACGGCTTTCGTGGCATGGAACTGGGACTCACCGCAGACACCCCATGGAACCCCAACGGTCCCAAGCCCTGCCTGACCGTTTCAGGTGGTGATCGACATGATCTTGCTTTTCTCGTTGCCAAAAACGAACTCAAAGCGGGTGTCTGGTACGACCTGTTTGTGGACTATGTCCCCAGTGAATCGATCAAACTCACGATCATCGAATCGCAGACTGGTGTTCTGGTCGAAACCATCGAAGTGACGAAAAACATTCCCGCCAAAATCAAGGCCGATGCTGGGCAATATGTCGTGACATTGGGCGCTCGACGCAATCACGCCAGGAACAACTCACATTACCTGTCTGACGGCAGCAGCTTCGCAGGCTTTGGTGTCTGGGACAAAACACTCGACGAAAAACAGCAGGCAGAACTTGTCGGCAAACCCATCACACAAGCCAAACCCGCCGCCCAAGTCCCCCAACCAACCCGTAAGCCGGTGACATTTCATGTGAACACCAAGACCGGCTCGGACACGGCAGATGGCCTGACCACGCAGACCGCCTTTGCCACCATCTCCCGCGCAGTGCGCGATCTTGTCCCCGGCGATACCGTGCTCATCGCACCGGGCGTCTATCATGAACAGGTTCGCATCCGTGATGCCGGTTCGAGTACTGCACCGATCACCATCAAGGCAACCGACTCAAAAAAAAACACCGTCATTCTCACACTGGCTGATCCGGCAATTCGTCAAGGTCTGAAAAAATGGGACCTGGTCGACAAAGCTCTGAACCTTTACAGCATTGAACTGGATTACTTCCCCGCCCGTGTGCTTTACAGCCAGATGGGCCTGATGCCTTACCCGGATTTGCAGACGCTCAAGACCTTCACGCTCTACGACGAATATCCCGGCCCGCTGAATGGGTTCACCTTCGACGCCAACACCAAACGCCTGTATGTTCGGCTTGATGCGTCAGGGCAATATGGTTCGGTGAATCCCAATGATCACGTTATGGCCGTCTCGCCCGTCAATGCTCATGGTTACAACGGTCAGAACTTGAATCCCGCTAGACTGGATGCCAACCTTGTGATTGAAGGTGATGGCGATGGGTTTATCGAGATTCAAGGCCTGACCCTTGAAACCCCCGGCGCGGTCGGCATCATGACCCTGCGCGATAACGTGCTCATCAAAAACTGCACTTTCATCGGCTGTCGCTTTGGTGTTGCTGGCAGCAGGCCCTCCCCCGACCCGACACAAACTTCCAACCACATCACCATCGACGGTTGTGACTACTCTAACAAGCCCGTCTTCACCGACATGGTCCAGATGATCCAGCGACTGCATGACCAACCCGTTGCCCAGAAGCACAAGTTTTTCTGGTGGCATCGCAAGGGACACAACACCGACAATAACCTTGTCAAAAACGACGAAACCGGCATCCTCGGCAACGTCGGCAGCAACTGGACCCTCGTCAATTCCAACATCCACAATGCCTTTGAAGGCATCGCAACATGGGGCGTGAGTTGGGCGAAAAATCTCACCATCAAGCACAATCGCTTTGCATATCTCGTCGACAATGCCATCGAAACAGAGAACCATGCAGCCAACGTCACCATCGCACACAACTGGATTGAAGATGTCTTCGAACCCATCAGTTGGCAACCCCTGGGTGGCACGCCTTGGCCAGGTCCCGTCTTCATTCATGACAACGTCATCGTGCAGACCCCCGAATTCGGTAACCTCTGGAAACTCGTCGACCACATGCCCGGTGTCTTTAAAATCGGGGCCAACGGCAAGAACTGGTTCAAACCGCACATGGGTTCAACCACCGTCGACACCCTCCACAGCAAAATCTCAAAACGCTTTGTCGCGGTTCCCGACGAAGGCTTCGTCGTCTACCACAATACCATCGTCTCACCCAACAGCAATCTACTCACACTGCCCAATCCCAATGAAGGTGAATTCAAACGCGAACTGGTCAACTTCCGATTCTTCAACAACATCATCGTCACCCAACAGCTCTACAAAGATGACTCATGGCAAGGCAGTGTCATGGAGTTTGATGGCAACCTCAATGTCTGCTTAAACTCGCAAAGCCAGTCCGCCAATCTCACCGCTGGCAATGCTGGCAAGGTCTTGCATCAGATTTCCGAAATCGGTTTCACCAACCCGCAAGCCCACGACTTTTCACTGCAGAAACAAAGTCCGGCCTACGGCATCGGTGTCCGCATCCCCGGACTCTTCACTGCCAACCGCCCAGCCGGTGCAGATGTCTCAACGATCAAAATGACGCATTGATAATGTGATCAAAGAATGTCACTCCCAAAGCCGTGCCGCTCCCGCAGCACGAGTTGCCTTGTTGTCACATGGAGATTTGAAAAGGAAAGCCGTGACTCAGGAGAGTCACGGCTTTCAAACGATTCAAACAATTAAACAACACCCTGTTTATTGTCTCGTCATTCTCGCGCAGACGGGAATCCAATGACAATCTGCGCGCACTTGCAAGTTCCACTGGACTCCCGCCTGCGGACATGAAGCAAGTCAATTTCAACGTTGAGCACCGGATGTTAATCCGGTGCCCGTTGTGCATACGTCAATCCATGGGGCACCGGGTTTACACCCGGTGCTCAGTTTTTCATGATCGATAGTCGAGTAGGTTCGACACTTAAAACATCAACAATATCCAGTCACACAAGCACTTGAGATATGACGCGCATCGTGTCCCTGCGCGGGAGTGACGGAC
>MDTD01091872.1_pt1 | contig 10299 bp, 7 predicted proteins | sample 811221 | NCBI WGS metagenome assembly MDTD01 (sample SAMN05326646, study PRJNA326480) | marine metagenome | isolation source: seawater | place: Pacific Ocean: South West | collected 2011
AGACCATTCTATCGGAATGCCACCATTATCTATAATAACATCTCTAATAGCCGAAGAACATTTGACATCATAAATTATTTTTTTATTTTTAATTTTAGGCATTATATCTTTGATGAAAATACACATCAAAACATCAGAACGAATGATATTTCCAACTGAATCAATACAAACGACTCTATCTGCATCACCGTCATATGCTATTCCGATATCATATTTTTTCTCTTTCTTAATTTTATCAATAATCAATTCTAGGTTTGAATCAACAGTTGGATCTGGATGATGATTTGGAAAATTTCCGTCTACTTCGCAAAATAACTCTGTTAGGTTCAAGCCAATTTTTTTAAATATTTCTGGAGCTATTATTGAACCCGCTGCATTTCCACAGTCCATAATGACATTGATGTTTTGTTTTATGTTTATCCGTTTTATAATATCTTCAACATAATTTGGTAAAATATCAATATGTTCAAGCGTCGATTTTTTAACTGGTAAATTATTTAATTTATCTTCAAACATAATTTTGTAAAGTTCTATTATTTGACTTCCGAAAAAAGGTTTTTTGTCAACTGTGAATTTAAACCCATTATATTCTGTAGGATTGTGACTTCCAGTAATTTGCACTGAAGCATCTGAAAAATAATAATTTGAAAAATAGTTTGTTGGTGTCGGTAGGATTCCAATATCAAGAACATCTATCCCTGCTCGAAGGACTCCTCTAATGAATTCTTTTTTAAGTCTCTTAGTGCTTGGACGAACATCTCCACTTACTGCTAGTTTGCCATCAAAATTATTTTTTGATAAATAATATCCAAAAGCTTTACCAAGAGCAAATGGAAAGTCTCCAATGAAATCAACATCGGCTAATCCTCTAATATCATATTTTCTAAAAATATCTTTATTAAGATTCATAAATATCACCTAAAACGATATTTTTCCCAGAGCCAGTCACATTTGGGATATTACTGGGAATTTCATTTATTCTTGCATAACCTAAAACTATCATTAATAGACATTCTTTAAATTTAGAATGAACGCCGTAATCTAATATGTCTTCGAATTTAAAATCTAAATCTTTTTTTAAGTCACTAATTAATAATGGATGATTAATTCCGCCACCACTAACAATAATTTTATCTATTTTATGATATTGTAGAATGTATTTTTCAATATTTAGTTTAATAGCCTTTGAAGTAAAATTAACAAAAGTACGCAATATATCTTTAGGATTAATATTTGGAAAAATTTTATCAACTTCTTTAACAAACTTAACCCCAAAATCGTTTCTACCAGTTGATTTTGGAGGAGGTTTAAGTATGAAAGAGGTTTTCATCAAATAATTTAATAATTTATGGTTTACAACTCCATTCAAACTAAATCTGGCGTCCTTATCGAATCTCTCTCCCCATTTTAAGTTAGTATATTCATCAATAAGAGACATACCAGGACCTACATCGAATCCATAAACACTCTCAATACTTCCTTTTTTAGCTATGAACGAAATATTTGAAATTCCTCCTAAATTTATTGTCAAATAATTTTTTTTATGTTCTTTAAGTATCAGCCAATCAAGAAATGGCGCTAAAGGAGCTCCATTTCCTCCATTTTTAATATCTTTTTCTCTGAAGTTATAAATTATTGGAACTTTAAAAAATTCGTATAGAAACTTTGGATTACCTAATTGAATACTTTTGACTTTATCAATGTGAATTACTGTTTGACCATGAATAGAAATATAATCAACTTTGAACTGTGAAATAAATTTTTGTGATAAATTAAGAAATATTTTTCCCAAATAAATATCTAGACGATCTAAACAATTAGAATCATTATAAACGCATGAACGTATTTCATCTATAGTCTCTTGACTGAATGGGAAAATCATTTTATCAATTATTTTAAAATCTAGAATCATATTTTTTTTATTAATTTGGATGTCACAAATACAACAGTCTAATGAATCCATTGAAGTTCCAGACATCATTCCAGCAATCCTTAATTTTTTGTACATTAAAATAAATCTCTTATTGAGCTTTGAGAATAAGATAATTTTAATGCATCTTCATACGATATACTTTTTTTATGCATTATAAATGCTACCTTTAAATTGTAATTTGATTCTTTAAATAGAGATTTTGCATCTTTAATAGATAAAGAAAGTTTATCATGAAGTATTGATATTCCTCTATTTATTAATTTTTTATTTTTCGGAACCATGCTAATCATAAGATTGCCAAAAGTTTTATTTATTTTAATCATACTTATTGTCGAAATCATATTTAATACCATTTTAGTTGCAGAACCTGACTTTAACCTTGTGGAGCCTGAAATCAACTCGGGACCAACAATGACTTTAATGATGTGGTTAATGTATTTTTTAGATTTAATATTATTGGATGTTAATAAGCCTGTTTTTGATCCTAATTCCGAACCATATTTTAATGCTGATAATACATATGGTGTTGTTCCACTTGCAGATATTCCAAGTAAAATATCATTTTTTCTAAATCCTATTTCTTTTAGTTGTTCAACCGACTGATTAATATCATCTTCTGCTCCTTCAATCGATTCTTTCAATGCTAAATCACCTCCAGCAATAATCCCAACAACCATTTTTTTTGAAACCCCAAAAGTTGGTGGACACTCCGATGCATCAAGAACTCCTAATCTTCCACTGGTACCAGAACCAATATAAATCAGTCTGCCTTGATTATTGAATGATACTACTACATCTTTTATGAATGAAGATACATTTGGTAAAACAGTTTTAATACTCTCAGATACCCCCCTATCTTCCTCGTTCATAATTTGAGTTATTTCATTGATATCTTTTTTATCTATATCTTCAGATTTAAAATTGCTCTGTTCTGTAATTTTATTTATGTTCATCACATTTTTTTATTAAATTTAATAATAAATGTCAGATACATTACTAATATTAGTTTCGCTAATTGGAATTCTTCTCTCAATGTTATTTTCTGCAGCTGAAATTTCATTGATTCGGTCAAATCCACTTCAAATAAATGTTTGGAAAAAGCAAAAAAAACTGGTCGCAAACTACACTTCAAATTTAATCGAACATCAAGGAAAAACTCTTGTTCTTATTCTTATAGGAATAAACTTTTCAAATGTTTTAGCTTCATCATTTCTGACCATTTTATTTATGAATAATAAAATTATATCTGATTCTATGATAATTCCTGTAATTTCGATTTTAATATTGATTTTTGCTGAAGTTCTTCCAAAAACTATTTCAAAAGAATATTCTAATACAACTCTTTTAATACTTACACCTTTATTAGTAGCTTTCAAAGTAATTTTTTATCCTCTGATTTATATCATTACTAAATTTGAATTTAATGTTAAAGCAAATGAAGATTCTCAAATGTATGAAGATGACGAAAGAGATGATTTGGAGCATGTTTATAAACAAGCAGGCAAGATGGATATAGTTGAAAAAGATCAAAAAGAGATGATTGAAAATATTTTTGACTTTGGCGAAGATACCATTGAAAAAATAATGACAACTCAATCAGATATTGCTGCTGTATCTGTTCATGATGACTTGGAAAAAATATTAAATATATTTATTGATAGTGGCCATTCAAAGTTATGTGTCTATGAAAAACAAGCTAATAACATAATTGGTATGATATCCCTTTATGATTTATTTAGTTATCCATCAGATATTAGTTCAATTATTAAAAGCGTTCTTTATGTGCCTGAAAAGACAAAAGTTTTAGATGTCATACTTAAACTACAATCCTCTAAATACAGTATGTGTGTTGTTGTCAATAAAGAAAATCAATCGATAGGTATTGCAACAACTGAAGATATATCAGAAGAAGTTTTCGGAGATTTTGAAGATGAATTTGATGTAAAAGATGAAGTTATCCATACAAAAAAAGACGGATCTTATATTATCAACACTTCTATAAGTATTACAAAATTTAATGAAAAATTCAATAATATAATTCAGTCTGAATACGAGTCGCTCGCAGGCTATATAATTAATGAGATTGGAAGAATACCCAAAAACAAAGAAGTATTTTTCCTAAAAATCGGTCAAGTAAAAATAATCAAAGCATCGTTAAGAAAAATTGAAATTATTCAACTTTTCTTGAATAGATAAATTTAAAGTTCTAATTACTAAAAACGCCTGAGCAAGCAAGACTGTTGTTTTTAGCTCTTTGTAAAAATCTTTTTTGAGCTTCTTGCCTATTTTTACCACCCCATGAATTTAATGCATCATGTTGCAATGCTCTTCCGTATGAAAAAGTTAGATTCCAAGGAAGGTTATCATCCTGCGCATTCATCGCATTTAAATGTTTAGTTGCATCATCACTACTTTGTCCGCCTGATAAAAAAGCAATCCCAGTTACTTCACTTGGAACGTTAGCTTTCAGACATTTTAAAGTCATATCAGCAACTTTTTCAACTGAAGCTTTTTCTGCACAATCTAAAGCTGAGATAACCATATTTGGTTTTAAAACCATCCCTTCAAGTGATACATTTTGCTTAATTAACTGTTCGAAAGTTATTTTTAATGCTTTATCAGTAACATCATAACATTTATCAATAGTATGTGTACCGTTCATTAAAACTTCAGGCTCAACAATGGGTACTAGACCTGATTCTTGACAAAGAGCTGCATATCGCGCAAGTGCGTGTGCATTAGCTTCGTAACATCCCAAGGATGGTGTGTTATCTCCAATTCGTATTACTGCTCTCCATTTTGCAAATCTAGCTCCTAATTCGTAATACTCATTTAATCTTTCTCTAAGTCCATCAAGACCTTCCGTAACTTTTTCATTTTCAAATCCAGCTAAATTTTTCGCACCTTTGTCAACTTTTATACCCGGTACTACACCCTTTTTTGTAAGGTATTCAACAAACGGAATTTTATTTTCGCAAGTAGTAGATTGACGTATTGTTTCATCAAACATAATAACTCCACCAATATATTTTTCCATTCCATTTGCAGTTATTAATAAATCTCTATATTCATTTCGATTTTCAGGAGTAGAGTCCACTCCAATAGAATTAAATCTGTTAGTACAAGTTGGGGTACTTTCATCGGCTGCTAATATACCCTTTCCTGAGCCAGTCATTCTGAAAGCTATATCTTTTAAATTTGTCATTTATCATCCTTTGTTTGCCCTATTTCATTTAACATTTTTGTATACCATAACTGTTCAAAGTCAAAAGGTTTACCACCTTTTATCTTTGTAAAATCTATGCACTTAATATCTTGGTTGTGATTATCGCTGGGCGCTGCAACACCACTCCAATTTCTCAATGCATAACTTACAGCTTTATCACAAACTTTATCAATCAATGATATATCATTTTTATTTGGTGCAGCGGAACGAGCAAAGTATCCACTTTTCTGAACTAATACTTTCTCTGCTTTAGTCCAATCAGCGATTTTATTTGCATACCATTGACCAGGATTAATTTCGTCAAGCCTTACATGACCAAATGCATCTTTTCTAATTTTTGTTCCACTCGATTCTAAATCGCTTATAATGTTATCCAATCCAGCTCCTTCACTTAAAAAAACATTGACACAATCATTAGAATCCATCAAGGTACGTAAGCGTTTTGATTCTGATGAAATATTAATTTTTTGTTCAGGAATGTAAATAGCATGAATATCCCAACATATCTTTTTTAAACCATTTCTGTTATAAAAAATTTTTGATTGTAATCTTTGCCTGTACTTTTGTGCGGTTGCCGCGGTCAGCCAACCACAATTTCTACCCATCACCTCATGAATAATAAGCTGCTTTCTGCTTGTAGTATTTTCATTGACGATATTTTCAAAAAAAATAGCCCCTTGCTCTGCAGCTGTATCAGCCCCAAGAGTTTGAGAAATAGGATAAACATCATTATCTATTGTTTTGGGTAATCCAACAACAGTCAAATCATACTTTTTTTCTTTTAAGTATAATGCTAAGTCACAAGCAGTTGTATTTGTATCATCTCCTCCAATAGTATGTAGGATGTTAACTTTATCCTTAACAAGTTGGTTGGCAGCTACTTCTAATGGAATATCAGACTCTCTAACATATCCATTTTTAAGACAATCTAAAGTATTTGTTAATTTGACTCTACTATTTCCTAGAATTGTGCCACCAATCTTTTTTAAATTTTCAATCTCTTCATTTGATTTGAAATTTAAAGAGATACTATTTCCTTTGAGTAATCCTAAATACCCATTAAGATAACCTATGAATTCGTAATTATATGTAGTTTTGTTGTAGCTTTGAATTAACGAAGCAATCGATGCAGATAAGCATGGTGCAATTCCTCCGGATGTTAAAAAGGCTATTTTCATGATTTATTATCCAAATATATGTAATTTAACTATATGAAAATAAATATTAATCAATATATTTTAATAATTTTACTTTTGATTTCAGGTATATCGACACAAAATTTTGAATCTAACATCTCTTGCTCAATTTGCAATAATATAATCAAAGATAAAGAGTATTATGTCGATGCTTGGGGAAATCCTTTTCACATGTACCATAAAAGAACTGGAATATTTTGTGAATGTTGCTCAAGAATAATTTCTGAAAAAATCACAAATGGTGGATACAAACTCGATGATGGAAGATACATCTGCACTCTTTGCGATGTGTCAGTAGTAAAAAGTGAAAAAGAAATTGAAAATTCTCTTAATAGGGTTTTAGATGTGCTTAAAGACAATAACATTTCTAACCTCATTAGAGAAGAATTGAAGATAAATCTCATTAACAGAAATTCAATGAGCGAACAATACAAATTTCATGAAGTTGAACATTTAAAAGGTTTAACAAAAGTAATCCCAAGTGAAAAAGAAATTTTTAACATATTCATACTTAATAATCTTCCTAAAATTCAATTTGAAGCAATTTTAGCTCACGAGCTTTTACATGTTTGGCTATTCAAAAAAAATATAAATTTAAGTAAGCCAATAATGGAAGGATTTTGTAATTTAGGTAGCTATTTAATCTACAAATTAGATGATACAAAGTTTTCTAGAATACATTTGTTGAGTTTAGAAAACGAATCAACAAATTCTAACGTAACAGAGTATAAAATTTTAAAGAGTATTATGGATACAAAAGGTTTTAACTATGTTACAAAAAATATAGGAACGATTGATATTGAATGAAGAAGTATGATCCACTAAAAGATACAGACAGCTTGGAAACAAAAGATTGGATTGAGTCTTTAGATTCTGTTATAAAAAATGAAGGTATCGAAAGAGCTCACTTCATTCTGGAAAAGTTAATCGAATATTCCAGAGTAAATGGAGTAAGATTACCATATTCCCCGAATACACCATACCTTAATACTATTCCATTAGAAGCTCAAGAACCATTCCCTGGTAATAGGGCCATTGAAAGAAGAATTAAGTCTATAATAAGATGGAATGCCATGGCGATGGTTGTACGTGCAAATAAATTTAATGATGGAATAGGAGGACACATATCAACTTTCGCTTCAGCTGCAACACTTTATGAAGTTGGCTTCAATCATTTTTTTAAAGGTCCAGATTATTTTGGAGGCGATTTGCTTTTCATTCAAGGGCATGTCACTCCAGGTATATATGCAAGATCATATTTGGAAGGAAGGTTAACCGAAGAACATCTTCATAATTTCAGGCAAGAAATAAAAACAGATGTAGGTCTTAGCTCTTATCCTCACCCTTGGTTGATGCCTGATTACTGGGAGTTTGCGACTGTATCAATGGGGCTTGGCCCTATAATGGCTATTTATCAAGCAAGATTCATGAAATATTTACAAAATAGAAATCTAATTGAAGATACCGATAAAAAGGTCTGGGCGTTCTTGGGTGATGGTGAAATGGACGAACCAGAATCGCTAGGTGCTCTGACTATGGCTTCGAGAGAGCGATTAGATAATCTAATTTTTGTAGTCAATTGTAATTTACAAAGACTTGATGGGCCTGTAAGAGGTAATGGTAATATTATTCAAGAACTTGAAGGTGCTTTTAGAGGTGCGGGTTGGAATGTTATTAAAGTAATTTGGGGTTCAAATTGGGATCCAATTTTTGAAAAAGATATAAACGGTCTTTTAACAAAAAGAATTGAAGAGTTGGTAGATGGGGATTTGCTAAAATACGTTGTTGAAGGCGGTGGATATATGAGAGAACATTTCTGGGGTAAATATCCTGAACTTAAAGATATGGTATCTCATCTATCAAATGAAGATCTTGAAAATTTAAGACTTGGCGGTCATGATCCAGCGAAGGTATTTGCAGCTTACCATGAAGCGGTTAATCACAAAAATCAACCTACAGTAATTTTAGCCAGAACAATAAAAGGATATGGGCTTGGAGAAGCAGGCGAAGGTCGAAATGTTACTCATCAACAAAAAAAATTAAATGAACAAGAACTACTTCATTTCAGAACAAAATTTGATATTCCTTTATCTGATGAAGATTGTATTAAAGCTCCATTTTTCAAACCTCCAGAAAATAGTGAAGAAGTTGTATACATTAATGAAAAAAGAACTGAATTATACGGGCATACTCCACATAGAATAGATAAATCAGATTCAATTAAAATTCCTGATTTATTAATATTTGAGGAACTACTTAAAGGGTCTGACAATCGAAAAATTTCAACTACTATGGCTTTTGTAAGACTGCTAAGATTAATTTGTAAAAACAAAGATATTGGTCATAAGGTAGTACCCATTATTCCTGATGAAGCAAGGACTTTTGGTATTGATCCTCTTTTTCGAGAAATTGGGATTTACTCAAGTAAAGGTCAATTATACGAGCCAGTAGATTCGGAACAATTTTTATATTACAAAGAATCTATTAGCGGACAAATTCTGGAAGAAGGTATAACAGAAGCAGGTTCCATGTCTAGTTTCATTGCAGCTGGTACTTCGCACGTCACAAATGGAATTAAAATGATTCCTTTTTTCATTTATTACTCAATGTTTGGCTTTCAAAGAATTGGAGATTTCATGTGGGCTGCAGGCGATATGAGAACTAAAGGATTCTTAATCGGAGGTACGGCAGGAAAAACAACACTTGCAGGCGAGGGATTACAGCATCAGGATGGCCATAGTCATTTAATTGCAGGAACAATACCTAACTTAAAATCATATGATCCAGCTTTCTCATATGAACTAGCGGTGATAATTCATGATGGATTAAAACGTATGTATGAAGGAAATGAAGACATCTTTTATTACATAACAGTTGAAAATGAAAATTATGAACATCCCTCAATTCCCAAAAATGTTGAAGATGGAATAATTAAAGGAATGTATCTCTTACAAAGCTCTAAAAAAAATAAATTAAATGTTCAATTACTAGCGAGTGGGCCAATTTTAAATGAAGCAATCGAAGCCTCAAAAATTCTTAAGGAAGATTGGAATATTAGTTCTGATGTGTGGTCAGTTACAAGTTATAGTGAACTTTATAGACAAGCTGAGAACATTGATAGAACTAATAAACTTAATCCAGGAAATTCGCCTAAAAAGACTTATATAGAATATTGTCTGAACGAAAATGATCCAGTTATTGCTGTGTCAGATTATGTAAAGCTCGTTAGTGAACAAATATCTCCATATGTAAAATCTGATTTTACATCTTTAGGAACTGATGGTTTTGGAAGAAGTGATACACGCGAAAAGTTGAGAGATTTTTTTGAAATAAATCGCTACTATATTGTAATCTCTTCACTTAATGCACTTTTAAAAATGAAAAAAATAGACAAAGATATAATTTTAAAAGCTTTCAAAAAATATAATCTTGATATTTCAAAAGATAACCCATTTAAAAAATAATATGAAAATTAAATTACCAGAACTAGGAGAAGGAATTGAATCAGTAGAAGTAACAGATGTTTTTGTATCAGTGGATAATTTGGTTAAGAAAGACGATATAATTATTGTTGTTGAATCTGATAAAGCATCAATGGAAATTCCAACAAAACTTGATGGTAAAATTCTTAGTATCAATGTAAAAAAAGGCGATGAAATAAAACCAGGTGATTTGATATTAGAGCTTAGCGATTCAACATCTAGTCAAACAGTAACTAAATCAGAACCCAGTTCTACAAACATTGATTTAAATGTATCAAATTCTAATGATAATATTAATAATGATGATACAGAATACATCAGTTTAGAAGAATCCAAATCAATTTATGGTGATGGTAATTTTGAACCAACACATGACTCTTCAGCTGAACAACAACAAATCGACCCAGGACTTGTAGTAGCAACACCTTCTGTTAAAAAATTTGCAAGGGAACTGGGGTGTGA
>MDTD01130438.1_pt1 | contig 10299 bp, 11 predicted proteins | sample 811221 | NCBI WGS metagenome assembly MDTD01 (sample SAMN05326646, study PRJNA326480) | marine metagenome | isolation source: seawater | place: Pacific Ocean: South West | collected 2011
CAATTGATGTCAAAAAAGATATTAATGCTAAAGGGTTATTTTTTACAAGACCATCTATTGCACATTATACTATAAAAAGAGAGGAGCTTGTTGACTCTGCAAAAAAAGTGTTTGATGCAATTTTATCCAATAAATTTAAAGTAGAAATTTCAAAAAAATATTCTTTAAATGAAACTCATCAGGCTCATAAAGACTTGGAAGCAAGATTATTAACTGGGCCTGCGGTAATTATTCCTTAAATTGAATATCCATATCTGACAAATGAAGTCTGAGAGCCCTAGTTGAAATTTGAATTTCAATTATAAAAAATATGATTGAAATCATCATTGATAAACAGCATGACCCAAAAATTATTCTAGCAATAAAAAGTTCTTGTAAATAAAGTCCAAAGACAGTCAACATGTTAAACAGAAATCCAAAAGCAGCAAATAAAATACTCAATTTTAAAACGCCTATTCTTTTCTCTAAATTCAACAATTGATCCTTCCACTCTGGTGGTGTGTGCTTTTCAAATACATACTCATCATGTATTTTTCTGATTAAAGAACTTAAAGTGTGAAATCTATTAGAATAAACACCCATTATCAGTGGGATCGCTGGAAACATTAAAGCTGTTACTGTGTAATCTATGTTCATACGAATCAATTTGATTATCAATGTTGCCTTTGTTATTTACAAGTAAAATCTTATGAACCAATTGAATCTTTTTATTGAACTAATAAGGCTAAAAAGGCCGATAGGATACATGTTATTATTTTGGCCTTGTGCATGGGGATTAACAATAGTTTATGATTTTTCCTCAAGTTTAAAATTTTATTTCTTTTATTTAATACTGTTTTTTTTGGGATCAGTTTTAATGAGATCAGCAGGCTGTATTGTTAATGATGTTCTTGATAGAAAATTTGACCAAAAAGTTTTCAGAACTAAAGATCGACCAATAGCCTCAGGTAAAATTTCAGTAAAGCTTGGATTGTTATACGCAAGCTTTTTATGTTTATTGGCTTTTTTAATTCTAATTAATTTTAATAATTTTACGATATTAATAGCATTGGCCTCAATGCCACTAGCATTCACATATCCATTGATGAAAAGATTTACATACTGGCCACAACTATTTTTAGGTATTACATTCAATTATGGTTTAATTTTAGGGTGGACCTCAATAAATCCAGAAGTTAATTTAATTCCACTTATATTTTATTTGGGAGCCATATTTTGGACACTTGCCTACGACACTATATATGGGTTTCAGGATATTAAAGATGATGAAATTATAGGACTTAAATCAACTTCAATAAAGTTTAAATCTAATCCAATCATTTTTTTGTATTTATGTTACCTAATTTTTCTATCAAGTTTAATTTTTGTAGGATTTTTAAATGAATTTAGTAAATTATATTACTCATCACTGATACTAATTGTATGGCATATGTATTTTATTCAATTAAAAAATTTTGATCCAAATGATCCTAGAGTTTGTCTTAAGATATTTAAGTCAAATAACTTTCTCGGTGTGATAATCTTTATTTCTTTATTAGTAGGTAAACTAATCTAATGACAAATATTGAAATTCTCAAAAGACTTTATAAAGATTACACAAAAAAACATCTTAAAAAGATACTCCTTGCACTATTACTTTCAAGTGCAACAGCTGGAAGCACTTCTGCGATTGCTTATTTATTAGATCCAGCAATAAAACAAATTTTCATCAAAAAAGATCAAACTTTAATTTTAATAATACCGATATTTATAGTAACTGCATTCGCTATAAAAGGACTTTCTCTTTATATCGCAAAAGTAATAATGATAGGAGTTTCAGAAGAAGTGAGAAAAGATGTTCAGGTAAATATGCTGGAAAATTTAATTGATGCAGATACAAGATTAATTGATAACAAACATTCAGGAAAATTTATTTCAAACCTAACTAATGACGTTAGTCTTTTAACAAACTTAATAAGTACCGTTATATTAAATATATTTAAAGATAGCTTAACATTAATTGGGCTATTATCTGTAATGTTTTATCAAAACTGGAAGTTATCTCTTGTTGCAATTATAATGATTCCTTTAGCTTCTATTGCGGCTAGATCCTTGGGAAAAAGAATAACAAAAGTTTCTTATCAACAAATGGAATGGGCAGGTGCTCTAAGTTCATATCTTATTGATATGTTTAAAAATCATAAACTTATAAAAATTTTTCAAAAAGAAACGTATGAAAAAAATAGAGCTAAAGTTTTTTTAGAAAATTTAAAAGAGAAAGGAAGGAAAATGTCTATTGTTTTTGTTAGAGCCTCACCAATCATGGAAACAATGACAGGGATTGTTATAGCAATATTAATTTTTTATGCTGGAAAGTTAATAATGAACGATGAAATAGACATAAGTAACTTTTTTTCATTTTTAGCAGCCATGATGCTTGCATATCAACCAGTGAGATCTCTTGCGACCCTAAATATAGCTATAAATCAAGGAATTGCTTCATCTAGGAGAGTACTTCCGATAATAGATGAAAAATCAAATCTGAAAACTAATAAGGATGACAAAAATCTTGAGCTAAAAAAAGGTAATATAGAATTTAAGAATATAAAATTTTCTTATGATACCAGTGATGATCTAGATAAAAAGATTACCCTTGATGATATAAATCTTAAAATGTTGGGAGGAAAAATGACCTCGTTAGTTGGTCATAGTGGTAGTGGAAAATCAACAATATTAAATCTAATTCCGAGGATATATGATGCCGATCATGGTGAAATAATTATTGATAATCAATCAATTTATGAGACAAAAATAAAGTCATTGAGAAATAATATTTCTTTTGTAAGTCAGGATACAAATTTATTTGATGATACTATTAAAAATAATATTGCCTATGCTGATATGGATGCAACAGATGATGAGATTTATCGTGCAGCAGAGCTATCTTATGCTTCAGAATTTATAGAAAAGTTAAAAGATAAATTTGAAACTAAAATAGGTGAAAATGGTATCAGGTTATCTGGTGGAGAAAAACAAAGACTATCAATCGCAAGAGCAATTCTAAAAAAAAGTAGAATAATATTGCTTGATGAAGCAACATCATCATTGGATGCGGAGACTGAGGATAAAATTCAGAAGGCCATTCATTATTTAACTAGAGATAAAACAACAGTTGTAATAGCACACAGATTATCCACAATTTTAAATTCAGATAATATCTATGTTATCGACTCAGGTAAAGTTGTGGCTAATGGAAGTCATGAAGAATTAATGAGTAGCTCGTCTATTTATAAAAATTTTTACGATAAACAAATAAAAATGTGATGTTTTTTATTTATAAATTTTTAATAAATATTATTTTTTTTTTCTCTCCATTAATTTTGATTATTAGGTTAATTAAAGAAAAAGAGGATCCCAAAAGATTTAGAGAAAAAATAGGTTTTTTTTCAAAAGAAAGAAAAAAGGGTAATTTAATTTGGTTTCATGGTGCTAGTGTTGGAGAAGTTCAGAGCGTTATTCCATTAGTCGAAAAATTTGAAAAAAATAAAAAAATTAATCAAATTTTAATTACATCAAATACAATAAGTTCATCAAAAATAATTGAAAAATACAAATTCAAAAAAACAATTCATCAATTTTTTCCTATTGATTGTAATTTTATATCTAAAAAATTTATAAAATATTGGAAACCATCAAAAGTTTTCTTTATAGACTCTGAAATCTGGCCCAATACAATTAATAACTTATTCAACAAAAAAATTCCGATTATTCTTTTGAATGGTCGAATAACTAAAAAAACATTTAAAAAGTGGCTTTTTTTTTCAAATTTTGCAAGATCACTTTTTAATAAATTTAAACTTTGTTTATCATCTAATTTAGAATCACATAAATATTTGAAAAAACTTGGAGCAAAAAATATAAAATTTATTGGTAATCTAAAATACAGTCAATCAGAAAATGTAAACTCAAAATTAAATAACAATTTAAAAAAATTTATTCGCTCTAGACATTCGTGGTGTGCATCTAGCACACATTTTAACGAAGAAAATTTTTGTGGTCATGTTCATATAAGATTAAAAAAAAAGGTTAAAAACCTCTTAACAATAATAATACCAAGGCACATTGGCAGAGTTAAATCAATTGAAAAAGAACTTGCTAATTTAAACTTAAAAGTTCATTTAGATGAACCTCAAAAAAAGATGGATCCGAGAACAGATATTTACTTAGTAAATTCTTACGGTAAAACAAAATCATTTTATAAAGAATGTAAAAATGTTTTTCTGGGTGGTTCGTTAATAACTCACGGAGGACAAAACCCTTTGGAAGCGGTTAGATATGGATGTAAAGTATTCCATGGACCGCATACCTCAAATTTTAAAGAAATTTATGAATTTTTAAAAAATAGGAATTTATCAAAAAAAGTTGTTAATTATCAAAATTTAGCCAATCTGCTGTTAACAAATTTAAAAAAAAGGGCCCAGCATAAAAAAATTATAAAAAATTTACATTTGATTGGAAAAAATATTTTAAATAAAACTTATAAAGAAATTTATTAGAAATTATCCAATGAATATTAAAAAACCAATATTTTGGGATCAGAAAAAACCAAATTTTATAGCATATATTTTGTTACCACTTACGCTTTTAATTAGAATAAATAACTTTTTTTTTAAATTTTTACCTAAAAAAAAATTTGATAAAATTAAAACAATTTGTATTGGCAATATTTATTTGGGAGGTACTGGAAAAACTCCAACTTCACTTAAGCTTTATCATCTTTTAAAAAATAAGAATTATGATGTAGTTATAGGAAAAAAATATTACAACAATCAAAAAGATGAACAATATTTACTCGAAAATAAGTCTAGACTTATATCATTAAAAGATAGAGAACAAATAATCAAACATGCAGTAAAAAAAAATCATGAAATAATCATTTTTGATGATGGTCTTCAAGAGAGAGGGATTGATTATGATTTAAAATTTGTTTGCTTTGATAGTAAAATTTGGCTCGGAAATGGTTATTTAATACCTTCTGGTCCTTTAAGAGAAACTATTAAAAGTTTAAAAAGGTATGACTGTGTTTTTTTAAAAATTACGGATGGAAATACAAATCTGATAAATATCATTTCACAAATTAAAAAAGTGAATTCAAAAATAGAAATTTTTAATTCACTAGTTGAAATCACAAATATTAACAAATTTAATCCCGCTGATAGATATTTCATTTTTTCTGGTATCGGGAATTCAACAAGTTTTAAAGAAGTTTTAATTCAAAATGAATTCAATATTGTTGCGGAAAAGATTTTTTCAGATCACCATGAATATGAAGATGAAGACATTAATGAAATTTTAGAGATTTCAAAAAAGAAAAATCTGAAGATTATAACGACTGAAAAAGATTATGTTAAGATACCGAGTTATTTAAAAGAAGAAATAGATTATATAGAAATAAACTTGAGGATTGATAATGAAAAAAAACTTCTAAACTTTATAGAGTCTAAAATTAATGAAACGCATTAAATATTTTATTGAATTTATAATCATCATTCTTTTTTTTACAATTATCCGATTAATTGGTTTAAAAATTTCCCAATCTATTTTTAGTTTTGTTTTTAAAAATATTGGTCCATTGTTTAGATCAAAAAAAATTTTACATTATAATTTATCTTTAGCACTGCCTAATATAGATAGAGTAAAAAGAGATAAGATAATAGATAATATGTGGGCAAATTATGGAAAAATTTTTTCTGAATATATGTTTATAAAAAAATTTAGAGAAAATTCAAAATTTTCAAAAAAGATAACTGTTGAAAATCAAAAGGAACTTGAAAAAATTAAATCTCAAAAAAAACCAGTGATATTTATATCAGGTCATTTTAACAATTTTGAATTAATGGCGATGCACTTAGAAAAGTCTAATATTGACTTAGCTGCAGTTTATAGACCCTTAAATAATATGTTTCTAAATCCAATTATGGAAAAAATCAGAGAAAAATACATTTGCAAAAAACAAATAAAGAAAGGAATCTCTGGCACAAAAGAACTACTTAAAGAATTTAAAAAAGGAACATCTATTGCTTTAATGATTGATCAAAGGGTTTCTGAGGGAATAAAATCTGATTTTTTTGGGAAAGAGGCTTTAACAACTACGATCCCAGCTCAATTTGTAAAAAAATTTAATACCGATGTAGTACCAATTTACGTAGAAAGATTGATTGATAATACTTTTAAGTTAAAGATACATGATAGTATCAAATTTTCAAATGATGAAACAATTGATAGTATTACGAGAAAACTTAATAAAATTTTAGAAAAAATGATTATGTCTAACCCTGATCAATGGATATGGACACATAGTCGATGGAAGATATAATCAACTATTCTCTCTTTTCCTCCTTTTTTAGGTGGGCCTCTTTATAAGAATAATAAGCTTCTTGAGTATCTACACTCCAGTAATTCAAATTTTCTAAGGAAATTTTTTTTCCCGAAACAGCACATAAAACATGATCTCCATCCTCAATAATTTTAAAATTGTTAGGAAGATATTTTATTTTTGCTAATTTTTTTAACATTTTTAGTTTATATATGTTTACATGAATGTTGGTATAATTGGAAGTGGAGGTAGAGAACATGCCATTTGTGTTTCATTAAAAAATTCTGAAAAAATAAATAATATTTATTGTTTCCCTGGAAATGCTGGTACAAGTTTTATAGCTCAAAATATTGAGGCTAATCTCAATAATTTTGAGGAATTGAAACATTTAATCCAAAAATTAAATATAAATTTAATAATTATTGGTCCAGAAAAACCTCTGGTTGATGGTTTGGTAGATTATTTGGAAGAAAATAAAATAAAAGTATTTGGTCCAAATAAAATTGCTTCTCAACTTGAGGGATCAAAAATATTTACAAAAAAGTTATGTGAAAAATATGATATTCCAACTGCAAATTTTGCTATATATAATAATTTAGCAAAAAGCTTATCTTTCTTAAAAAAATGTAAATTTCCTATTGTCGTAAAAGCAGACGGTTTAGCTGCGGGTAAGGGTGTTTATATTTGTGAAACATTTGAAAGTTCATCAAATGCTATAAAAGAAATTTTTAATGGAAAATTTGGGAAAGCCAAGGAGGTTTTGATCGAAGAATTTTTAGAGGGAGAAGAAATGAGTTTTTTTATAATTTCTGATGGAAAAACTTTTAAAAAGTTTGGCAGCGCTCAAGATCATAAAAGAGTGTTAGAGGGTGATAAGGGTAAGAATACAGGTGGAATGGGAGCTTATTCTCCCTCTCGTCTTGAAAATGAAATACTTGATAAAAAAATACTAGAAAAAATAATTAAACCTACAATTAAGGGTCTTAAAGATTTAAAAACAAATTTTGTTGGTTTTTTATATGCAGGACTAATGATAGTAAATGATGAGCCCTTTTTAATAGAGTACAATGTAAGAATGGGGGATCCAGAGTGTCAAACAATTCTTCCAAGACTTAAAACAGATTTTTTTAAAGTTATTAATTCTTGTGTTGAAAATAATCTTGATTCAATCAATCTAGAGTGGGATGATGAAAAAAGCATTTGTATAGTGTTGTGTTCAAAAGGTTACCCAGATCAATATGAAAATAATGTTGAAATCAAAAGATTGAATGAAATTAAACTCGAAAAAAATAATTATATTTTCCACGCGGGCACAATAATAAAAAATTCCAAAATTTATTCAAATGGGGGTAGAGTTCTAAATTTTGTGATTAAATCTAAAAATTTAAAAAAAAGTAGAGATAACCTATTTAAAATAATACAAAATTTAGATTGGAAGAATGGATATTTTAGAAAAGATATTGGCTTTAGAATTATTGAATAATGAGAATTATTTCAGGAAAATATAAAGGAAAAAAATTACTCCTACCAAAAGACAAGAATACAAGGCCACTAAAAGATTTAGTTAAAGTGTCAATATTTAATTTATTGGATCATTCCAAAAAAATTAAAAAAAAATTGGAAGATTCTTCAATTTTAGATTTATTCTCTGGATCGGGTTCTTTTGGAATAGAATGTTTATCTAGAGGCTCAAAATTTGTTTATTTTTTTGAGAATTATGCTGGAGCAATAAATATTCTAGAAAAAAATTTATCATTATTTAAAAATGAAAAAAAATTTGAAATTTTTAAAATTGATTGTTTTAAATTTTTTAATTCTTATCAAAAGATAAATAAAAAATTTGATATCATTTTTTTAGATCCTCCTTACAAAGAAAAAAGGGTAAATGAACTTATTGAAAAAATTATTGAAAATAAAATACTAAATCCTGATGGTATAATAATTATTCATAGGCATAAAAAAGATAAAATAGAAATAACTGACAAAATAAAAATTTTTGATGTCCGTAATTATGGATTATCAAAAGTTTATTTTGCAAATTAAGATTTAATCAAAATTTTCTTTGTTTCCTTCTTAATAATCTCAACAGCTGGTTGATCATAAGGATTAATTTTTAAAGCTTTTGCGATTAAGATTGTTTCTATAATAAAAAATGAAAATAACTCTCCTAATGTCTCTTCATTTCTTTTTTTTAACATAAAGCTTCTGTAAGGTATATTTTGTTTTTTAAATACTTTTTGAGTAGCTAAAATTTGTGATAACAGAATGTCATTTAAATTTTTATTTTTTAAAAACTTAATAGCCTTTGGTATACTTCTTGAATTTAATTTTTTAGAAAATTTATCTTGAGTATAAAAAAAGGTATAAAAATTATTTTTTTGCCCGTCTAAGTATAATTGCATTAAGCTGTGATTATCTTTAGGCATTGTAGATATAATAGGCAAAATTCCATTTCCCTTTTTACCCAAACTTTCCGCAACTAGTTGTTGATACCATTTTAAGAAGTTATCAGAAGTTTCGTCATAATTGAGAATTACCGAATTGAATTTTTTAGCCTTGATAAGTTCTAAAATATTTGAAACATTGCTTATTATTGAATTAAAGAAATGTTTATTTTTTATTAAGTTATTAAATTGTTTGAATTTATTAACACTTAATCCCATTAGTTCTGCCGGTAACATTCCTACCTCTGATAGAACTGAATATCTACCTCCTATATAATCATTATGATTAATAATTTCATCTTTAAATTGAAGGCAAATTTTTTTTAAAATACTTTTTTTATTCTCAGTTATAAAAATATTTTTATCGTTCTTTTTAATATATGTATTAGAGTTAACGATAGTTTCTAAAGTATTTCCTGACTTTGAAATGACTAAATTTAAAAATTTTTTTTTAGGGAATTTTTTTTTGCTATTGAGATTTGATATAAAAAAAAAATTTTTATCAATTTTATATCTTAAAAAATCATAAATAGCATGGGATCCTAACGATGATCCTCCCATTCCAAATACTCTTATTGATTTAAAATTACTTAATTTTCTCACTAATTTTTTTGAATAACTATATTTATAGTTACTTGTGAGAGAATTTATCACTTCACTATTAGAATCGATTAATTCTTTGACATAACCTTTAATTTTCTTATTTTTCTTTTTTTTTTTGAAATCTTTGAAAAAAAAGTTGTTTGTTAACATTATTGTTTTTGTATTTTTTTTAAAATATTTTTCTCTAAACTTGAGTTTGATTTTTGCGAATTTTTTTTCTCTTCATCTTGTGAGCCACCACTGTTAAGAACCTTTTCAATTTGAGTTTCATCATTCTCAGTATCATTTGTTTTTTCATCCGGATTTGGCAATTTCGAATAGTCTGGAGGTAAAACTAAAGGATCTTTTTTTTGTATTAAAAACTCGTCTCCTGATGAAGACCTTTTTTTAAGCTTAAACCCATCTAATCCACCTGAACAAGAAATGCAGAATAAACTTGATATTAAAATAATAATAATATTCCTAATAATCCTCATTTTTTATTTTTTTGTTCTTAAAAATTTCAATACAAATTAAAAATATAATACCCAATGTGATAAATATATCAGCTACATTAAATATAAACCAATGAAAATTGTTTATATGAATATCAATAAAGTCAGGTACTGCAGAATATAAAATTCTATCAAAAATGTTGCCCAATGAACCTCCTATAATCATAATGAAACTAAATCTTTCAAATCCTTTAGATTTAAACATCAACCAAATAATTGCTGTTGTAACTAAAATAATGAAAATTGTGAGTATATTATAATATGACTTTTCATCAAATGATAATAAGCCAAAAGCAATTCCTTCATTCCAAATCAAATTAAAATTTAAAAAAGGTGTAATACTAATACCATACTGTTCATAAGTTTCTGGAGAACCAATAATCAATAATTTGCTTATTCGATC
>MDTD01145864.1_pt1 | contig 10299 bp, 8 predicted proteins | sample 811221 | NCBI WGS metagenome assembly MDTD01 (sample SAMN05326646, study PRJNA326480) | marine metagenome | isolation source: seawater | place: Pacific Ocean: South West | collected 2011
ATTGAAGATAATTGCTTAGTTGCAACAGCTAAATCTTTCATTGGAGGTTTTTTTAATCTTCTACCTTGCATTGAATTTGGTTTTATTAATTTCCTTTTTTCCCTTAAGGATGGCATATCTCCATCAATAAGCTCTTTTCTCTCTTGAATCTTTAATTCAACATATGTCTTTAAGAAAGAAATTTTACTTTTTTGTTGTTTTCTTAAATTTTGTTTTCTTGTAGGTATTGGGATTACATTTTTATATTTTTGTTGTAGTTTTGATTGCTCATGCTTAGGAGGCCTATTAGGATTATCGAGGACTTTTCTCTTATATCTAGCCTTTTGCATTAATCGCCTTAGCTTGGCATTTTCTATAAATTTATAATCCACTATCTTCCTTGTTTAGATTTTAAAGATGACATAATTAATTATTAGCTAGGTTAGAGTTTGCCTCATCAAGAATTCCTTTAAGAACATTTGGTCTATTGCACTTATACATAGCTTCATCAGTAGTGATTATACTCTTAGAAACAAGTTCTGATAAACATTGCTCTAAAGTTTGCATTCCAAATTTACCTCCAATTTGAAGTTGAGAATATACTTGTGAAGCTTTCGCCTCTCTAATAAGATTTGCTATAGCATTATTATTTACTAAAATTTCAGCAGCTAAAGCTCTTTTGTTATCAATTGTTTTACATAGGGTTTGCGATATTACCCCTATTAGTGAAGCTGATAATTGAACCCTAATTTGCATCTGTTGAGAAGTTGGGAATACATCTATGATCCTATCTATAGTTTGTGATGCTGATGCAGTATGCAAAGTACCTAGAACAAGATGGCCTGTCTCTGCAGCAGTTATAGCCAGACTAATTGTCTCAAGATCTCTCATTTCACCTACTAAAATAATATCTGGATCTTCTCTTAATGCTGATCGTAATGCACTTGAAAATGAATTTGTATCTTCACCAACCTCTCTTTGCCTCACAAGACAGTTTTTATTTTGGTAAATAAATTCAATAGGATCTTCAATAGTAAGAATATGATGAGCGAAATTAGTATTAATCCAATCAATTCCACTAGCTAGAGTTGTAGTTTTTCCTGAGCCTGTAGGCCCGGTAACAAGCATTAATCCCCTAGGTCTGCTTAAAAGTTGTTGAACACTATCTGGAATTCCTATTTTTGAAAAACTTGGTATTACTGTATTTAAAGCTCTCATAACACAAGATATCTTCCCTCTATCTAAAAATACATTCATGCGAAATCTAGCTATACCCTCCAATCCATAACTACAATCAAGTTCCTTATTTTTATCAAAATTTTCAAGTTTTTTAGAGCCAAGTATTTTTTCGAGATCTGATCTTAAGTCTTGAGAAGAATAGATTTCACTAGAAGCAGGAAGAATTTGCCCTTGGACTCTAAAAAAAGGATAACTATCTCCAGTTAAATGCAAATCAGAACCATTACGTTTAACTAATTCAGACATTAGATTCGTTAGTTTCATAATTCTTCTCCATCGGTTTCAGAAAGCAAACAAACTCTCTCTACCTCCTCTATTGTAGTCATTTCATTCTTTACTAAATTCATTCCATAAGACAATAAACTTCTCCCAGATTTTTCAAAGGCTCTCTCTCTTATCTCGTCAGCATTCGATTGATTCATTATTAATTCTCTGATTGTTTCATTTACTTTCATTACTTCATAAATGCCAACTCTTCCTTTATAGCCTGTACCATTACATACCGGGCATGACTTATTTGTTTTATTTATAAATCTTGCTTTTTCTACCCCATATTTTACTGCTAATTGGTAATCTTTCGCATTAATTTTTTTATAATCACTACATGATTTACAAACTTTTCTAACAAGCCTTTGTGCTACAACTCCAATAATAGAGGCCCCTATTAGGTATGGAGGGATTTCCATCTCCGCAAGTCTTGTTATTGCAGTTGAGGTATCATTAGCATGCAATGTAGTAAAAACCATATGACCAGTCAAAGCAGCCTCCATAGCTGCCTGAGCAGTTTCCTTATCTCTAGTCTCCCCCACAAGAATAATATCTGGATCTTGTCTCATTAGAGATCTAAGTGCTCTAGAGAAGTCAAGACCTTTTTCTCTTAATACTTGTACCTGATGAATACCATCTAACGTATATTCAACAGGATCTTCAACAGTACTTATATTAACCCCAGGTTTGTTAAGGGCACTTAACATTGAGTAGAGTGTGGTTGATTTTCCACTACCTGTTGGGCCAACCACTATTACAATGCCATAAGGGGATTTAGACATATATTTAATTAAATCAAATTCTTTTTTCTCAGTAACTAATTTTGATAAATTCAAAACTGAATTATCACTTTCTAAAGCTCTAAGGACAACTTTTTCACCCCACCGGCCAGGTAATGTACTAACTCTGAAATCTGACTTTCTTCCCCTCAAGAGACATCTAATTCTTCCATCTTGAGGCAATCTTTTCTCAGAAATATCTAACTTACTCATAATTTTAATCCTACTGATAATAGGATTGACATGAGATTTTGGAAAAGCGAATGCTTCTTTGAGAACACCATCCACCCTATACCTTATTCTTAACCTGTCTTCTAATGGTTCTGCATGAATATCAGAACCTTTAAGTGTGAAACACTTACTTAGTATGGAAGCAACTCCTGCGATTACTGGATCACTTGAATCTGTTAATTCTTCACCAAACAAAATATCATTATCCATATCAGAGTCATCTCCGATATTTGCTTGAGCTAGTCTTATTAATGCTTCATCATTAGCATCATCAATTAATCCATCATTAATTTCTTCTTCAGGTAAATCTTTATCAATTAATTCACCATTATTTAAATTATCAGAAGCATCAAATGATTCAACAATTTGATCATTTTTATCTGCGACTTCAGCAGAGTTATTTTTAATATCAGGATTATTTATAAAAGATTGTTTTTGTATTGTTTGCACTGATAAAGAATGCGTATTTTCAAACCATGTTTCCCATTCCAAAGAAGTTATTTGTTTTAGATCAACTTCCAAATTATAAATATTTTCAATTGTATTGATAACTTTTTTTACTTTAATATAATCCAAATTCATAGCACCTAAACTTAAAGAACTTTCGCCTATGTCAATTACAATTATTCCAGCGTCTTCGCATAATGCAGGTGAAAGGAACTCATAAATATCATTATTTTCCTCAATATTCTCTTCTTCTTTAAGCTGACTAAAGGATGACATTAGGTTTATAAGAATGAATCAAATTTAAATATAAAAATATAGTAAGTAGTATTAGTACTTTTAATTAAAATATAGCTATAATTTTAATTAAGTTTATTTAATTTTGCAGATTTTTTCAAAATTATTTTAAGATTCATGAAGAATCAAATTCGTCTAAAATTTCAAATATGTACAGCAACTTTAATTGTTGGAATATTAACTACTTTTGCACAAAATGTTTATGCGGATGAACATAATAAAAACTTATTTCCATCAAATCAGAATCTTAATAAAGATAAAGAAAAATTAATTCCAATGCCAACTGGTAATCTAGAATCGGCTCTTTTTAAAGTAAACGTAAAAAGAAATCCATTTCAAAAGCCATTAAAATCTGAAATTACAAATATTGATGATTTGTACTTAACTTTAAAATTAAAGGGTTTGGCAAAATCTGGAAATAATTCACTTGCAATTATTGAAAGTGAAAAAATTCAAAAATTTTATAAAATTGGTGATATATTAAATAATGGATTTTTTATAAAATCAATTTCTTTTGAAGATATTTCGGTGGATATTTCTAATGGATCTAAAAATTACAGATTAATTTTAAATAATTTAAGGAAATCATTATGAAAGTAAATAAACAAACAATAAAAAAAATCTTTAAAAATAATTCTGAGAAAATCTCAAAATTATTCAATAATTCAATTTTTTCAAAAAAGAAAATAAATTCTAAACAGAATAAGAAGTCATCAATTAGAAACAAATCAAATTACCTATTTAATAAAATCTCTAAATTGGATAAATATCAAAATATAATTGAAAAGTTTAGTAAATTTAATAAAGAAGAAATTGAGCAGAAGAAATCAAAAGCAAAAAAAATATCAAAAAAATATCAAAAACTTAAAGTTATAACTTCATTAAAGTTGTTCAAAAGTAATATAAATAATTTAAAAATAAAAAATAAATTTTCTAATTTTTATTCTTATCTAGTTTTAAGAAAACAAGACTATTTAAATAGATTAAACAAATCAAAAGCCTTTCAATTATTTAATTTAAAATCATTAAAAAAAGAAAAGATTACTAATAAAAAATTCGACCAAAAAATTGGGATAATTTTTTATGGAGATCATAACTTAATTTTCATAAGTTTAATCTTAAATTTAAATAACAAAGTAAATATTGAAGGCGTTACAGAGATTCCAATCCCAGGAAATGTTATTGGAGATTCAATTGTTGAAGATTCTAATGAGTTGGCAAATATAGCTCTTGATTCAATTAATCTATTAGATCTGGATACCTCTCCATTATTGGTTGTTTTATCAAGCTCTTTCTTCAATATTCATACTTTTAAAGCATCTGACTTAAAACAAATATCACAATCAGACGATAAAGTTCAATCAAAAAGTCCTTATTTGCCTGTGAATACTTTAGTTGATTTCTTAAGGATGTCGGATCCAAAGATTTCGGATAGCTTAATAAGAACAATTTATTCAAAAAAAGATCTCATCAATGGATGGACTGACACACTCGAAATAATAAATCTTCCAGTAATAGGTTTAATTCCTGCAGCCCCAAGCATTTTTGATTCTATTACAGAAAACGTTATTGAAGAAAATACTATTTTAATCGATATTGAATCTTCTACTACTACTGTATTAATTGGTAGCAAGTTAGCTAATTTAAATTCACATAAGTTACCCTTTGGATCAAGTCTTTATCTCTCAAGTAATTTAGAAGAGACAAGCATAAACTATTTTGATAGAGTTTTAAATTCTATTAATTTGATTTTGAAAGATCAAGAGAAAAAGTTACCTTCTGATATTTTTGTGATGGGGTCAGGTTTAGATAAATTGATTAATAAAAAAGTGAATTTACCAAAAGGATTTAAAAAAATTTCAGAACTTAATTTAACTGATTTTTCTTATTCACCCAAATCCATGAAAGTTCATGAGTTAGTTTCAAATTCAATTGATTCTAGTATCTATTCACTTTCTACTATATTGTCCTCATGCGTTTAAATTACAATTTTGCTTTTAAAGACTCAAAATTGACTCCATGGGAGAGGCCAGCTCCTCCTAATTTGTTAATTTCTGACGTAAGTTTAGATAAAAAATTTAAATTTATCCTAAAACAATTTAATTCAAATAAAGGTTTATACTATCCTTCCACTATTGTTATAGGTTTAACTTTAATTGTTCATACTTTCAATCTTTATCCAAAAAGCATAGTTAAAAAATTTGAAAACGATCATTATAAATATCAAAGTATGGAAATTAAATTGAGAAATTTAAATTCATCAAAACAAAGATTTAAAAAAAGAATAAAAAATTTAGAAGAATTCTTTACCCAATCAACTACATCCTATTTATTTAGTTACTTTTTGCAAAATTCGGTGCCTAAAGGAGTACAAATCAATAGATATTCATTTAGCGATAATGGATTTGATATTACTGTTTCTGCGTTTAATTTAGACTCATTGGATGAATTTATAACGTTATTAATAGAATCTCCTGTTATTTTAAAAGACTCCGTAAAAGTAAATCAACTAACAAGAAAAGAATCAATAAAATCTAATGATTCTTTTCTATTACCAGATTTGGAGCTAGAAATTTATGGCAAAGTAAAGAAAATAAATAATAAAAAAAGAGAAGCTTTATACTTAGAGTCTAATGCAAATGGTTTATTAAAAAAGTTAAAGAGATTTAACTATCTAAAACAAAAATTAGGATCTTAGGAAATTGGCAAAAAACGACTTCATAAATTTTTTTAAAAATTTAACTCAAAATTTGAATAATATAAATATTAATGAGATACTTGAAAATCTTAAAAATATTAAAGTCGAAGATCTTAAGAACGTTAACTACAAAAGACTTATATTCGATATTCGAAGATCCAAATATACAAACCCTTCATTAGGATTCTTGAGTGCTTCATTACTTTTTGTATTTGTACTTTTACCAACATTTGAGTTATTAATCAACTCATTAAAAAAAGCAGAGCAATATAAAAATGAATCTAGAGATCTGCTAAATAAAAAAGCGGAACTTAGAAAAGAAAATACTAAATTTGAAGAGATTAAAACAACTATGGAAGTTATTAATTCTTCTTTCATCAAAAATGAACAAGTTATATTTATTAGTAAATTATTAAATGAAGCTTCCAAAAAATCAAATATACAAATAACCTATTTTTCTCCAATACTAAATGCTAAAAGTTCTAAGTTATGCAAAAATTCATTAATCCAAAAAAACTCAAAGAAATTCAAATCTAAGACTAACAAATCATCTAGAGGGTTTAAAGGTTCATTGCAAAGTAATTATTATGAAGTAAAGTTCAACTCAGATTATTTAGATATCATTCAATTTTTAAAGGATATTCAAATGTATGATGTAACCATTATTCCTTATTGCTTAGAAGTTGAATCACAATTAGAGATTTTAAAAGTTAATTCTGACAAAAAGATTGATAATGATGCCTTCGTAATTCCTTTAAATAAGTCTGGTTCTCCAATAGATAATAATTTTGAGATAGAAGAAATAAATAATTATTCAAATCTTGGTAAGGTATTTACAAGAATAGTATTCAAAATCCCCTCAGATACACGATAGAAATTTATACTTTTAGTAAAATTAAAAAAAAATATATAAAAAACAATACAGATATCCTAATGCAAAATAATTTGCTTTAATTTTTTCACTAAATTGCTATCATAAGAAATAATTTATAGTTGAATCTTGTTTCTCAACAACATAACTTTTCGAAAATCAATTGCTTTAGTCTTATTTACAAGTTTGTTTGGAACTACTGCTAATGCATATTATTACTCTCCAACAGAAAGCAAACAACAAAGTATTAATAAACATATAAATTACTCTTCATTATCAAAGGAATATTTAAATCTAAAAAGACCTTATCTAGATAAAAAGTTATTAGTATCTTCATCAATTGCTAATCCAAATTTATTAGATATTAATGGTCCAAATGTATCCTTAGTATTTAAGAAAGCTAAAGCTCAAGATATTTTCGAGTACCTAGCAGATATTGGTAACTATGGGTATGTTTGGGTTAAAAATAATCCTAGTAAACAATCAGATGCAGACAATGAGCGTTTGATTTCCATGACACTAAATGATGTAACGTTTAAAAAAGCAGTTAATTCGCTATTACTGGCGAGTGGATTACAAGCTAAGTTGCATAATAATATCCTTTACGTAGGACCAAATGTTCGCAATACCGTTTTCACAACAAGAGCTACTGATGTTTATCAATTAAATCAGATAAGCGCAAGTTCAGCGGCTGATTATCTTGCCAATCTTGGTGCAAGTGTAACTAAAACATTCACAATAACTACTTCTGTAACATCTGGTGCATCTCAATCTCAATCTGTTCAGGGTGGTTCGACTTCGGCCACAACAACTGATCAATCAGAAACTTCTGTAAAAGTTTACGGTGCAACAATTGGCCCATTAGTCGGATTGGTTGCTACAACGGATGAAAGATTGCAAACAGTAACTATGGTGGGTGATAACTATTTGATAGATTTAGCTAAAGGTTTTTTAGAAAAATTAGATAAACGACAAAAACAAGTGGCTTTAAGTGTAAAAGTTTTAGATGTAAATTTGTCAGATAAAAACTCATCTATGAGAGATTTTGGTACAACTTTTGATGATGCATTTATTATTGGTTCACAAGGAAAAATTAAATCTGCATTTGGTACTTTTTTGCCTACTTTCCCTGATGCAGGTAGTTCAGGAACTGTTAATCCTGGCTCTACATTTCCTAACAAATCATTTTTTGGATTACTTGAAGCTAGCATAGAAAATGGCTCCACAAAAGTACTTGCTAGCCCTACACTTTTACTAAGTGAATCAAACCTAACCGATGCTGGCAATGATGCAGGGATTGGAAGAAAAATTGGTAGTGAGGGTATTGTAGAAATTGGAGATCAAGTTCCAATAGACGCCGTTCAAGGTGATGGAGGAGCATGCACTTACAGTTATGACACAGTTGGGGTTAAGTTAGGAGCAAAAATAATAAGTATTGACGACAATAATTATGTTACTTTTGCCATGACTCCAACTGTAACGGGCTTATCAGGTACCTTCACTGTTGTTGGTTGCGGATCAGTTTCAAAAATAAATAAAAGGAGATTAGATACCGGAGCAATTCGTATTAAAGATGGAGAGACTTTAGTTCTCACAGGTGTAATTCAAGAAACTGATGTTGACACATTTTATAAGGTACCTCTACTAGGAGATATACCTTTATTGGGTTCACTGTTCAGATCAAACACAAAGACTAACGACAAAAGAGAATTAATTATTCTTGTGACACCTAGAGTTCTTGACGATGATACCTCTATAAATAATAAAAAATTCGAATTAGAATTTAGTAATGAAGAAAATAAGGATTTACTTAAAAAATTTCAATAAATTTTATTTGAATTTATAATTCAAATTGAATTTTATTTAATATGGACGCAATATGACTCTGCACCTTCTGAGATAGCTCCAAGCCATTTATTTCTAAAATAATTTTTTGAACTTTCGCAATAATTATTAAATAGAGATATGCTATCAATCAATAATGCTCCAGTGGCAGATTTACTCCTAACGAATTGATTATATTCACTTATAATTTCTGCAAATTGGCCTTCTACTGAACCAGCACACGGTTGTTGTGTAGAAGCAGAAATAGTTGATGGCCTCCAGGCACTTAAGATAATTAATTGACCAATATATTCAGATTCAAGTGCGTTACAAATATCATTCCAAGGATTGATTGGTTCCTCTAAGTCAGGACTTAAATTATTTAAGTAATTTAATGCTGTAATTTTATTTGAAGTTGTAAGTTCTTGAGGTCCATCCTCAAACAAGTAATTAGAAATACTATTATTAGCAATTATTTGTATATACATTTTATTCTCTTCTGCTAATCCGTTAGTAGAAGGCAATTGATTGATATGCTGCTTAAGACTTGTAATTACATATTCAAATAAATTTTTACCGTTAATTCGGGGAGAAATTAAAGAAGGATTATTTATAGATTGCCAATTACCGCCAATAATATCACCATTATAGTGAAGGTAATCTTCATTCATATAGAAAGAATTATCAATTAGATATGTAACTTTATTAGATTTTAAACAAATACCAATCCAACAACATTGTCCTCCATAGCAACTTGGCGAATCTTTAAAGTTTGATAAATCTTGAACAGAGATATTTATTTGACTTTCATCTTGTATTGAGCTAAAAGCTCCAACGGAAGCAATTGACCTTAAATTATTGTTAGATATTCCTAATTGAGGATCTCCAGCTTCAATTTGTAATTCTATAGCCTTTTTAAACTGATCAATGCAAAATGAAATACCTTTAATTGTTTGTATATCACCCCATCCACTAGGACAGTTAATTTTTTCATATCGAGTTTCTGATGTTATTCCCTCTAATAATACAGTTTCTTGAAATTGCAGATAGGAAGGTGAAACATAATATCCAGACTCATCATATTGAGGACCATATCTTATAAGGGAATAAGGAGATTTTTCACCTTCTAAACTTTCTCTTAATGAATAAACGATTGGACACTCAACTTGATTAAGGTTTAACTGATCACCTCGGGGTTCATAATCAGTTTTAACTAGTGCTTGATTAGGGATTCGAATCCCAAATAAAAATTCTCCATCGTTAGGGAAAGTACAATTATTATTAAATTTAGTAATATCTCTTTCATCATCAATAATTCTTTTACTTGATTTAACCTCATCAAGAATAAAGTCAAGAGTATCGTTTATTCTTCCGTTGATACCCAATTGAGTTTCATCAATCTTATTTCCTTTTAACGCTATTTGTAATATTGAGAATCCAATCCCAATCGCTGTAATAGAAATTGAACCAGCAATAATCAATTCAATAATCGTGAATCCATTATTTTTTAAAAACGTATTTCTCATAAAAATTATGAAGTTTTACATTTTTCGGGGCTAATAATATCACTCATATCAATTTGACTGACAGGCATTTGATTAGTGATCCAATCATTTTGAGAAAATTTTCCTTTAAGTATATGACCAGTTGGTGATTTAATAACAAGACAA
>MDTD01188972.1_pt1 | contig 10297 bp, 27 predicted proteins | sample 811221 | NCBI WGS metagenome assembly MDTD01 (sample SAMN05326646, study PRJNA326480) | marine metagenome | isolation source: seawater | place: Pacific Ocean: South West | collected 2011
ACCCATTGTGTACTAGGGTGACCTAACCAACCTGCTTTGTAAACTATTGCTTCTTCGTTAGGGTTATCTAGTCGCCATCTTTTAATCTTACGACCATTTTTTGTAGTATCAAAATATTCTGTGCCGTCAAGCACTCTTTTAGCAGTACATAACATCTGAGCAGACTCTAGTATCATTTTGATAATATGTTTATCACACATCATCTTGGCTGCTATCTTTGGATCTTTATCAACGTAAAATATATTCATTAATGTATTAGCCTCCTCACAACATTCATTTTATTATATTTTTTTCCTAGTTCAACTAGTTTTGTAAACCACAAATCTTTAAATTCATTAGATTGTGCTCTAGAGCATGCTTTTGCTAAACACTCTAATTTGTAAACTTCATCACCTTTAACTCTTTTTATATCATTTGTATGTAACATATTTTTTATTATATTGTATATCTTATCAGAAAATTCGTACATAGTCAAGCCTTATTTTTTCTAAAATATCTATCTTTATACCACTTATAAAAAGATTTATCGGTAAATATCTCAGCAATTTCACTTGCTGGTACTTGATCACTTCTTATACATTCTGCAAGTGATTCGTATTCCCATGTATCTATCTTTCGTGTCATTTCTTTATCTTTGCTGTGTTCAGCAATTGTCCTTACGTTACGTTCCCAGTTTTCAGACTCGCTGTATTTCATGTTGCCCATGGTGTATATCCTTGTGCCTTTGCCTCTAGGTCATCTTCACCTATTAATTGTTTTACTTCTGGTACATAGTGTTTAAGTATTCGCTCAACACCTTCATGTAAAGTTTTTTTACTCATTGCACAACCTGAACAAGCACCTGCCATCTCTAGTTTTACAATACCATCTTTATATGATAGAAAATTTATCATACCATTATGCATAGCAACAGCATTCTTAATATTATTATCTAATACTGATTTTATATCCTTGATAATTTCTTCGTCTGGTCTATCGTTCATTTGTAACTCGCATATAATACAAACGCTATGCACATTATAAAACAAATTGCTAATGTGTGATTGCCTAGATTCCATGCACTCTTACCTACCGTATTAGGATTCTTAGGATCAATCATCGCTTGTACTTTTGACATTTTTTGTTTTTTTAATTTTGGGCCTTGTATAATATCATTACCATATTGGTCTTCGGTTTCAAATAATTGTGGTTGATAACTCATTGACAATCCTCACCATATATATTTTTATTTAAATCATCAACAGGACTAGGTTCTTTTTTCTTTTGTTTTTTTATCACAAAATTATAAGCAACTAGATATGCAATGAAAAAACCTATTAAGGTAATAGATATACCTAACAGACTCATTAATAATCCATACTCAAACGTCATTTTATCTCCTTTATTATATATTCACTTCTCATTTTTGTTAATATATTTTTAACTTTCATAAAATAATACTTATCACTAGCATAAGCATCAAGCGTCTCTACTAATATATATGGATCTTCTTCGCCATTATTCATAAGTTCTCTATAATTATTGTAAGCAGCACCCTTGTTTAGTATCTGTATATAATTTAAAACGCTATCACATTCATGTGAATAAACTTTTACGCCCCACTTTTTAGGATTATTTGAGGGTAACATATGAGGTTCTTGTAAATCATAAGTTCTTATACCAAATAAATTTTTACCTACTCTAGCAAATCTACTATTACCCCAACCTGACTCTAATGCTGCTTGAGCAACTAGTAATTCAAGGTTTACAGGATGTATATCTTTTGTATTATGCTCTATGTAAGCAACGCATTGTACAACATTGTCTATAAATTGCTGATTGTTTGTGTGTTCAAAATCAGGTAGTTTTGGTACAAGTGCTTCTGCTCTAGCAGCACCATCTTTTACATATGCATAACCTACAATTGTTACGAAAAGTAATATTGTATATGCCATTAATGTTCTAGTTATAACTCTAAATTTTTCCATCTTTTATCACCTTTCTTAAATCTTTAATTGTTTTCTTTTTATCAATCATTACATCATACCATTTATATCTAACCTTATGTTCATTTGATGGCCCGATTAAAGGTATATCGTATTGTCTTTGAAATGTTAATAGACCTTTTAGATATAAAGGCACTAATAAATCTAATGTGCTTTTCTTCTCTACATGGTCTTTAGGTACGGTAGGTGTTTTAAAATAACCCTTACCTTTTATTAACATGGTCAGTAATTCTTTTTGTTGTTTCAATAGTTTCATTGTGTAGCCTTTCTTACATAGTATTCATAACCATCCTCACCAAACTTTTTTTGTGTAAAGATAAGTTTTGAATTGTTTAAAAATTCTCTATAACCTTTAAATATTTTTTTATTTGTCCTACCTGGAAAGTTGTCTAGTATATCCTTTTGTAAATGTCCTGTATAATATAAAACATTTGTATTGGGATGTCTTCCTTCTAATGTGTGATAAATTATTTTGATACCTTTTTTGATTTGATTTTTTAACCACTCGTCAATATGATTCTTCTCACCTTTCATAATATACCTTTCTATTATAATCTTAAACCGACATAATTTATTTTTGGTTCAAAGGACCAGAATACATCATTGTGGTTACCTGTATCACCTAAGTTTTGCATTTGATATAAATGTACCATTTCATGTGCCAATGTATCTAAGAAATCTTTTTTATCTGGATATGATGGTAGCATTTCTAATTTGTACAATCTAGTTCCTGCTCTTTTCCACTCTAATACAACAACCTGACCTATACATTTTTGTCTTTTCAAGTCCTTTATCTCAACTTGACCGAAAGGTGAAAGTTTGCCATTGAATATGGCATTATTGATAAGTTTAAAATAGTCTCTTATGTCCTTATACTTTGTAACATATTTTCTTTTTGAAGAAATCTCACGTTTAAGTTTTCTTCTAAGTTTTAAAGCTTTCGATTTTCTTGTTTTCTTATTTGGCACTCTCTTTATCCTCTATACTTTTTTCTGCACGGTTAAAAATATAACCGTAAATTAAAATTCCTAAAATAATAATCAAAAGTTCTTTTGGCACTAGAGCATAGACAATCTGCAATGCTTCATATATCAGACTAACTGCATCCGTCATTCATACCACCATTCTTTAATAATAAACACTTGTATTTGCTGTCAGCCTTTAATCTAATATCAGCTGCAATACCCTCTAAGATTTGAGGTAAATATGATTCAATAATACTTACCATCTCTAAAGCGTACTTGTGACCTAAATTAGCAAGTTCATTTTCTAATATATCCATAGTATCAATATCAGTACCTTTGATTGTCTCGGTAATGATATGACCTATAACTGCCTTGTTATAATCATCTGCTTTTGCAGGTGTAACAAAAAATAAAGCAGCATACCATAATACAATGGAACTTAATATAAAAATAAGCCACTTCTTTAAAAAGTTCATTATTGCATCACCTTTTGTTTAAGGTCTTCTTTAGCGTAATATAAAACTTCGCCAACATTGTAATCATTGATGTCTAGTAAATTAACATTTTCAACATCCATGATATCTTTGATAGCTGTTGATTCGGTAATTAAATTATCAGTATAATTTTTGATAATCTTATCAACTTTTTTTTCAGCTTCGTTTGTATAGTATTGTTTGACTCTACTCATAACTATTTATTTCCTTTCATAATATAAGTTTTAATTGTTTTCATACTAATACTATATCAGACCTAGCAATAAATACAAGCAAAATCGGACATAAAGAGTCCGTTTTTTATCAGTAAAATCAAAGGAAAATAGGGTGCGACAATGTGTACAGTAGATGTTCTACTTTTGTTCTACACCCTATGGTTGAATATTATAGAATCACTCTATAATTATTTATCTTATGACGTTTTGTAATCTTCGTTCCAACCAAATGCTTCCTTGACCACAGCGTCCGTTAAGCCTTTATAAACTTTATTTAATGATTTTTCTTTTACATTAATTAATAATTCTGCTTCGTCTTCTTGTAATCCTTCTAGCACTTGAATAAACAATACCTCTTTACGAGTTTTAGATAGTTTTTCGTCAGCACCTTTTACAAAGTGCCATAGTCTTCTTGCTTCTTGGTGTAATGTTGTATGTTCAGTACCTGCTGGTGCATCATTCTTTTTGTAGGGTGGTACACCTGCTGGTAAATCCCATTTAATATTAGGGTCAAAAGCACCTTTTAAAACTTGTCTTAAAGGTACTGAGTCGTTGTCTCTTAAAACTTGTATTTTTTTCGTTTTATCTTTAGCGTTGTTTACTTTTGTTAGAATTTCTGATAGTAATGGAGCAGATGAACCTGCTGTATCCATATTTACGTTTAGTGAACTAGTTGTCATTGGCATAATGCCCTCCTCATTTTGTTATGTAAAGGGGTAAGTCTCCCTACCCCTATACATTTATTTATACTCAAAGAGTATTATGCATTTTTATAAGCGTACTTAGTACCGTACAACTTATTAATACCAGCAGCGATAATCGCTTTTGTTGGTACACCCATTCTGTATGAAGTACCTTTAGCAGTTTTGTTGATATAGATCATATTGCCTTCTGATCTCAAAGTATCAACTAACGCTCTTGGGCTAGTTAAGTCGAATCTATTTCTTAGAGTAGTCCAAGAAACTGATCCACCTTTTGATAAAAGATTTAAAACTTTTTGTCTTTTTGACATAGTTTTTCTTCCTGCTCTTTTAGCAGTTTTTACAACTCTTAATGAGTCTTTCGCAAATAATGATTTAAACATTATATTCACTCCTTATTATATAGTGGCATTGATTTGAATTACTAACTTTGCCATTATTAGTAATTATCCCAAAGTGCTTTATGGAATTCTTAAAATTTATCATAATCAATGGTAATAGCATATGGATTACCTTGTTTATCTTTTCTATATGTTACAGACTTATCTGCTCTTTTCTGTAACTCATGTTTTAAATTTTGCGTTCTTAATAACATTGATCTAATTGCTTCTGAGACTACTTTATAATCTACCAAGAAAGTTTTATTTGTTACATTTATATTTTCGCTGTGCAACTTGATTAATATATTTTCTGTTATCTCATCACACATTGCCTGACAAAATATCTTTTGGTGTTCCTGAGCAATTCTTTTTTGTACATCTTCATCCTTTTCAGTTATTCGTCTCTTAAACTTTTTAGGAAAATGTATAATATTATCTCCTTTTGCCATTTCTAACATTATACCTTTTCACCTTTGTAGTTTACTAAACCTTTATCAGCAAAATATTCTACTAATTCATTATAACCACCGACATGTTTATCATCAATTATTATTTGTGGCATAGTTCTTACTTGTTTACCTACAGCCTCATAGAGTTGATCTGGTGTTGTAAAGTCTTTACCAAACATTTTTTCTTCATACTCTAAATTGAGCGACTTAACTAGATGTTTTGACTTGTCGCAATACACACAATTTGGTTTTGAATATATTATTATTTTAGTTGGCATTTTGTTCCTTTTCTTTACCTGTGACATTATCGTATATATTATACACTAATTCTTTTGTTTTGTCAACAGCCTGTGTTTTATCAACTATTGAGACAAATGGATCCCAAGCAAATGCTATTAAAACCCATGCAATTGTTAGTGTAATAATTGTTTTTATCATATAGAACCTCCCGTTTACTATTTTATATACACTTGTTTTTCAGGTGTTACACATGCAACACCGAAATCTGTTTTTCTTATTGGTCCAGTTATAGCAAAGGAATATAAAAAGGTTGGTGTAATATTGATTGTAGATTGATAATCACCACACTTATTAAGACCTTCATTCCATACTCTGGATGTTCTTATAATGCCTGAATTTCCTGTTTTAGGATTATGCCAATTTGTTATAGTTATTTTTGTAGGAGCATTAATCATATGCTTTACAAAAAACTCTTTGTGTTCATCTGTAAAAGCACCTAATGTAGTACCTCTAGGTTTTTCAACTCTTAAAGATGAACCATCTTCATAAGTGTTTATAGTCCTAGAGGCACAATTAGAGAGCAACAACAGACAACTAATTAATAGTAACTTCTTTATCATCTTTTTCTTTTATAATTTTATCTTTTTTCTTTTCAGCTTCTTCTTCTAATTTTTTCTTATGTAAGTAATCAGCATAACTTAAACCAAATCCTATTTTATAGAAATAGTCAATAGGCACAGGCGTTGAATATGCAAATATCAATTTATCAAAATTAATATCTAAATTTCTGTACATATGTCTATTATTTTTTTTAGCATCTCTATGTGATTTTAACAGAGCAATTCTGTTTTTAAAACAATTTTCATAAGGTGGTGTTGTTGTTGATTGCTTTATATCTTTTTCTTTTGCAATTTTAAATTCTTCAAATATTGATTCTTTAGTTATCATATGTAGTCCTCTCTATTTAATTAATATTAGGTCCATGCTATCATAGTTCAATAAAAAAGTAAATAGCGCAAAATGTCGCATTATATCTTCTTTCCCATAGTCTTAAAGTCAGTAGAATCAACGATTTGATAATTACCTTTATTATATGCAATACCTATTGTTTTACCCTCTGGTAATTGTACTTTGGGTTGTTGTTTTTTTGTACATGCACCTGGTATTCTATCACTTGTAGGTATAGAATTTCTTTGTATGCCATTTATATCTTTTGTATAATCTGGCAAATCAAAACCTTTTAGAGTTCTTGTAAAGGTTTCTCTATTGATTTTAAGCCAACGCTGTTTATTTGTCTTCTTTTTTTTCTTTGCCATCGTATCCCGTAACTAAGGTTGCTTTTGCAACTCGCCACTCACTACTTTCCTTATCATCTGAATTTTCAGCATCTGAAGTTTCAACTACATCAAAATAGCTAGTATTATAAGGTGTATATGAAAAGTCCTTATCATACTCATATGATATATTAATCTCTGGTGTGCTTAATTTTTCTTCCCACTTATGTATGATATTAGTTATTTGTTGATATGGATAATTTTTTGCAACCATATCATTTCTAAACTCTTTGATTTCTTTTAATAACTCTTTAGCGTCTGAATATTGAAATACCGTCATATTAATCCTCGTAAAGTTTTTCTACTTTTATATTATAACCAACTCTTTTTGCTTCTGCTTTTGCATTATCAACAAATTCTTTTTTGCGATTTTCATGCCCTGGCATACTATCTGTATAAACTGAATCGGTTACAAATATACCTTTCTTTGCCTGGTCTGTTTTTATTATAATCATTATTTACCTCTTTCGTTTTCTGCCTGAAGTTGTATAGCAACATCAACGTCTGATTCTTCTTTATCTTCTATTGTATCAACTAATTTTATTTTTGTCAACTGGTGAGGTTCTTTTTCATCAGCCCAAGTATCAATATGTAAATCTTCATTTTCTACTGCTTCCTCAAAAGTCTGATTATATGTATCGGTGTCATATTTAATTTTACCAATATATTTCATATCACTATCTGAATAATTAGCATCAACAGCAAAGACTTCGGAAACGCCTTTTGTATCAACTAAATTACTTTTTACTTTATCGTAATCTAATCCTGTATCCATACTCATATCCTGAGCTTTATCAGCATCTTCAGCAATAAAATCTTCTTCTATTGTTAGTAGATAGGTTGTTTTTTTTCTGTAAACATTTTTGCCTACATCATCTTTATTATATAATACATCACTTATATTTGCCATAGTGTCCTCCTTAGTTTAATTGATATATGTAATCTTTTTTAGTTTTGTAATTTTGTGTTAAGTCTGGATCAAAGTCTTTTCTGAAACCTTGTCTTTTATATAATTGACCAAAGTCGTTAAATAAACTTTTATCACCTTTAGCACTATCACCAAATACGTCTTCGTATGTTTGATAGTATTCGTCTGGATATACAATCTCAATAGCAGTTGTACCTGTAAAATTGGTAGCATCTTCTTTATATTGTTTATCAGCCCATTTTTTGATATTTAATAATTGTTTTCTGTAATACTTAATCTTACTCATAGGTACATTTTTGTAAATAGAATAACCTAAGAAAAACCATTCAGTATCTTCATCTGAAAAATACTCTCTTTTATAAACAACGTTAAATGATTGAAAATATTTGTCAGTATCTTTTATCATAGTGTCTTTTTTATTTGTCATATTAATACGCTACACTATTTCTATCTAAAAGTCAAGCGTTAAAAAGTGTTGATTTTACTAGGTTTTTAGGGTTTCAAATGAGAACAAAACAAGAACATTAGAAAAAATCTTTAAGAATCGTCTTTTATATTCTCTTTGAAATACTTTTTATACTTATCCTTCTCATCTTTCAAAGCATCACCATATGGACTCTCTTTGTTTTCTGTAATGTTAGGCCAAATACGAGAATACTCATCATTTATCTTTGTCATAAAAGAGTCTGCTTCCTGATCAGGCACTATTGCATCTATGGGACACTCTGGTTGACATACACCACAATCTATACACTCGTCAGGATTAATTACTAACATGTTTTCGCCCTCATAAAAACAATCAACAGGACAAACTTCAACACAATCCATTAATTTACATTTTATACATTTCTCATTTACAACATATGGCATTATAGTTCATATCCTGCCTTTGCTACATAGTAAGAGTCAACAATGTCGGTTACTGGATTGTTTAGTTTAGATTGATCAAATTCTTTTATTAGATTAACACCTGTATCTTTTACAAATTGCTCATACATCTTTAATTTATCAGCATTACCTTTACCAGTAGCATTCTTTTTTACCCTGCCTGGTACGATACTTGTAAAATTTTTATTTAGTTTGTATAGTTTGTGTTTGAGAGTGCCCATATTCTCTGCTAGATTGAATACAAGGCCTTTACTACCAAATGAATAGCCTTCTATAAAAATATTATTAAGAGTAGTGTCAATAATAGACATCGCCCAAGTCGAAATCTGGTCGTGTCGTTGTGTCTCGGTGGTATAGGGTAGATGTAATCTGCCATTTATTTTACCATTATAAAAATTACCTTCATATTTTTTCACACTTGTAAGATAATATATCTTACAGTTATCAAATTTAAAAGATCCTCTACATACACATATAGCAGGACTACTTAAACTATAATCAATTCCAATCGTCTTCTTCTTGTTCATTATCAAAAATTGCATCCTCCTCATTTATGGATGTGTCTGCACCACAAAAAGGACATGAAGTTGGTTCATGGTCTTCATCTTTCCATGTGATCCAATATGATACGTCACAATTATTGCAAGAAATTTGTACTTTATTATTGTTATCTTCTGGCATTATAGTTTGAAAGTTTTAAATTGATCCTTTTTAACATCTTGTTTTACGCCACCAATTACATATGATTCTATTTCTGTCTCTTGTGGAGCATTTTGTAGAGATCGACTATTGAACCAATGTTGTGTCCAAGGTAATGGATTATTATTTGATGGTTGCTCATATTTCTGCTCTAATCCTATTACTCTCATTCGTCTATTAGCAATATACTCTACATATTGATGTAATAATTTTTCTGATAGGCCGATCATTGAGCCTTTAGAAAATAGATAACTTGCCCAATCTTTCTCTTGCTGAACAGCATCATCATAGATTTTATATACATCACCAATTGTATCTTTAATAACCTTGTTCATAACCTTATCGTTCTCTTTTGTTAGATACGCCTTGATGATTTGTTGCGACATTGCTAGGTGCTGTGACTCATCTCTTGCAATAAGTGATAATATCTTTGCACTACCTTCCATAAGTTTAAGTTCACCGAAAGCAAAACTACAAGCAAACGATACATAAAATCTTAAACCTTCCAATACATTTACTGTTACAAGAGCAAGGTATAATGCTTTCTTTAAATCGTACATATCAACAGACTTTGGATCTAATTGATATTTGTAACCTAAATTAATTAATCTATCGTATGCCTCGGTTACTGCTTTTGATCTTTCTTCTATCTTCTTATCTTCGATAATAGTATCGAATACATCTGCTGGATTAGGATATAGATTTTTAATAATGTATGTATATGATCTACTATGTATTGTCTCCATAAAATCCCATGCAACAATACAACCCTCTAGTTCAGGATTAGTTACAAATGGTAGAAATGCTAAACATGGACCTCTACCTTGTACACTATCTAGCATGGTTTGATATTTTAGATTAGATGTAAAGATAAATTTCTGTGCTTCTGACAATTGAGCATAATCGTTTCTATCTTTTTGCAGCGATACCTCTTCTGGTCGCCAGAAGAAACCTAGTTGTTGTTGGCACAATCTATCAAATATAGGATACTTCATTGTATCATATCTTTGCACGGCAAG
>MDTD01020242.1_pt1 | contig 10296 bp, 8 predicted proteins | sample 811221 | NCBI WGS metagenome assembly MDTD01 (sample SAMN05326646, study PRJNA326480) | marine metagenome | isolation source: seawater | place: Pacific Ocean: South West | collected 2011
CATGCGGCGTTCCTCAAATACCACGTCACGCTCGGCATAAAACTCGCGAAACACCGGCCGCAGCAGTCGCTCCGATTCCATCCACGTCCACAACTCGAGTTTGTTTGCCGGCACAGTAATGAAGTAGCCGGTCATGTCGTTTGAGGTGAAGGCGTTCATCCCCGAGGCGCCTGCGGTGGTGTAGATTCGGTCGAACTCATTTTTCACCAAGATCTTGCGCTGCTCCTCAATCAACGCCTTGAACTCGGCCTCCAACTCCTGATATCGGGCCGTCTTGTTTTCCGGCTTTTGGATGTCATCAATCTCGCCGCGCCGAAGGGCCAACCGCATTTTGGACTCCTCCGCACGCATGTCATCGCGCACCCTCTCCTGCTCGTCAATGATCTCCGTGTCGCGCTTGGCGTTCTTGGTGCCGATCGTCGGCGTGCCTTTGAACATCATGTGCTCGAACAGGTGAGCGATCCCGGTGATCCCAGGGCGCTCGTTGACGCTGCCAACGCGCACGACCCAGCCGCCGGCGATCGTCGGCGAATGGTGCCGCTCGATCATCAATAGCTTCATGCCGTTTGACAATGTCCTTTCCTCAACCGGCACCTGTTGCGCCTGACCAAGCGACAATCCGCCAAGCGCAACAACCAAGCCAAGCGCTTGGCCAAGCAACCGGTTAAATGGTGTTAAAAAACGAGTGTTCATCTTCATTGAAATTTTTACCCGGCGCGAAGGCGTCAGTGCGCTCGGCTTTTAGTCGGCATCCTGTATGTGGTCAACCTCGCGGTTGCAGTAGGGACAAAAATAGACACCCTTTTCCTGCTCCTCTTCGTCAAGTTTGAGGCTGTTGCGGCAGAGGACGCAGTTTACCGTTTCCGGCAACAGCTTTTCGGCCGCCTCCACATCATCATGGTGAATCTCTTCGGCCGTTTCCTCAGCAACCGGCTCGGGTTCGGGCTCCGGCTCCACTTTTTTTGCCTCGTCATCACTGCTGCTAAACCACCCGCTCACCGCACCCAGCACGCCACCGCTGGAGCCGGATTTTTTTCCGTAGTTTAGGTGGTCAACCTCCTGCTCGCAGTAGGGACAAAAATAGACTCCGGTTCGCTGTTCCTCGCCGTCCAACTTGATGCTCTCGGTGCAGTGGGCGCATCGCACGTAGGCAGGAACCTTGAAATAACTCTCCGGTTTTCCAGGCTGGTAAAGTTGTGGCGGGGTGTCCTGATTATCCTTGGCCTCGGGGTCGGCTCCCAACCGGAGCAGATATTCGATCGCTTTTTTGTGACAGTTTACAGCGGCGTGGTGCAACGGAGTTTCACCCTCGTTATTGCGAGCTTGGATCATCGAACGGATATCCGGGGGGATCTCCTCCTCCCCCTCGCCTTCCTCAGATTCGTCAGGATTCGCCTCCTGTGGTTCTTCCTCCTTTGGTGGAATTAACGGAACCAGTTCCACCCCTTCAGGAGCGACCGACTGAAGGAACGCCTCAATGATATCCGACCAGCCGTACATGGCAGCCAAGTGAAGTGGGATGTTGCCATTGGAGTCCTTCGAACGAACGTCCGCCCCCTTGTGCAACATTAGGCGAATCATACTGATGTTGCCTTTGAACGCAGCCATGTGCACAGGGGTGCCACCAAACTTGCCCTTGGCATCCAGATCTGCCCCGGCATCGATGAGAAAACGCGAGATCGGATCCCACTCGCTGTAGATGCTCAAGTGAAGAGGGGAACGGCCCTCGTCGTTACGACAATTCACATTGGCACCGTCCGATTGCAATCGCTTGGCCAAGGCCAGTTTGTTGTACTGAATGGCTTTCAGGAATTCCTGATCTAGCTTGGCCTGATTCACAATCTCCTCTCTAAAAGCCCAATTAGCGTGAATTCCGGAGTTTGAAGCAACCTCAAATCGTCACCTCATCATCCGCTTAGCCAAGCGCTAAACCCGGAATACAGTCAGACCCAGTACGATCAAGAGTAGGCCCAAGCACAGCCTTAACCCGCCCTTGATCCGTAATCTCGAAGGCTCGGCGGTGAGCCAGTGGATCATGTCCCGCATACGCCATGGCGAGATGATCATCCACATGGACATCAACACGATGGCGTAGCCCCAAATCGCGAAGATCAACCGCCATTGCGACATGGTCTCCACGGGAGTGTCGAACATGTAAATTCGCTGCGTATCGAGTATCAACCTGGCCAAGAGCAACATGAACACTGCCATGCCGCGTACCGCCAGAAAATCCCTGAGGTACACGCAGGACCCGATGCCAACCAACCCGAAGCCGAGGTAAAACAAGTGCTTGATGTCCTTGTAGTCCTCCATCTCCTCGGTATGGATGTTCCATAGAAACCAAGCCGTCGCAGCGAGCATCAAAACATAACCGGGGGCGTTGGCACGAGGGAACGCACGCAGCGCCTGGCCAACCTCTTTGGGCTTGGCCACCGAATACCCTCCAACCACAACGAGAAATCCTCCCAACAACATTGAAAGGTTGGAAATACTGATCTCGTTCTTTTGGGCAAATGCGATGTAGAGGAATGCCCCGACAAACGCCAATAAAATGGCGAACAATGGCTTCGTGGCCGGCGATTCGTTGGTCGAAGAAGTCACGTTAATTCAAGATGGCGGGGTCGCCGTAAAGAGTGAATGAACCGGCGCGTTCGATTTTCAAGTCGATCAATTGACCGCGAAAACGTTCGCCGCCATCGAACACCACGATGCGGTTGCAGCGGGTGCGCCCTTCCATGCGAGCCTTGTTTCGCCGACTCGGGCCTTCGACCAAAATCTGCATCGTTTCACCGACATGTTTTTCGTAACGGACCGCCCCGATGCGATCCACCTCGGCGAGCAATTTGGCGTGGCGCTCCTCGATCAATTCCTTGGAAAGTTGGGCGTCCATTTCAGCCGCCGGGGTGTTGCGGCGCGTGGAATACTTGAACACAAATGCGTTGTCGAATTCGACCTCCCGGCAAAGAGACATCGTTGCCTCGAATTCCTCCTCCGTCTCACCCGGAAAACCGACGATGATATCGGTCGTGATTCCGATCTCCGGCCGGACGGCTCGCAGTTTGTGGATGATCTCCAAAAATCGTTCCCGCGTGTAGCCACGGTGCATTCGCTTGAGCATCTCGTTGCTCCCGCTCTGCACCGGGATATGGGCGCTCTCACACAAGTTCGGCAACCGGCCGTAGGCCTCGACTAAATCGTCGCCGTAGCCCTTCGGATGCGGCGAGGTGAATCGAATCCGTTCCAACCCATCAATCTCATGAACCGCCTCGATCAATTGCACAAAGGCGGACTTGCCGTCCTTGTCTCCAATCTCGCGGCGACCGTAACTCGTCACGATCTGCCCAAGCAGCGTGACCTCCTTCACGCCACGTTTCACAAGGTCACGGCATTCGCTGACAATATCCTCGATCGAGCGACTCCGCTCACGCCCGCGCGTGTACGGCACGATGCAAAAGGTACAAAACTGATTGCAGCCCTGCATGATGCTGACAAATGAAGTAACCGATTTTTTGTCACTCACCCCTTCGAGCAGATGCTCGCGAATGGTGGCCTCGCTGCCCTTCTCTTCCTCGGTGTCGACCACGTTTTCTGAGCGGCCGGCGAGCAGCGAATCAATATGGTCGACGGCTCGGTGAAATTTCTGTGTACCGACAACGAGATCCACATCGGGCAATTTGTCGATCAACTCCTTGCCGCGGCTCTGGGCCATGCAGCCCATGAAACCCAGCACGGCGTTTTTGTTCTTGGACCGAAGCTGGGAGGCCACGTGACTCATTTTACCGATGGCCTTCTGTTCGGCGGCATCGCGCACGCTGCAGGTGTTCAACAAAACGACGTCCGCCTTGAGCGGATCGCTCGCCATGCTGTAGCCCTTGGCCACCAATTGCGCCGCGACCGCTTCCGAATCGCGCTCGTTCATTTGGCAACCGTATGTCTTGATGAATACGCTCGGCATTCCAAAAAGGCCGGACACCCTATGCGTCCGGAGCGGTCAGTTCAATACTTGACCAGCGCCCTCACCGACGCGTCGCCCATTTTGGCCCGGCCATCGAGAAAACCCAACTCCACGAAAAAGACCGCCTCAACAACCCTCCCCCCGGCCTTGGCCACCAAACTGGCTGCCGCCGCTGCCGTTCCACCCGTTGCCAACAGGTCATCCACCAGCAACACTCGCTGCCCTTCCGCAACCGCATCCGTGTGGATCGCAACGGTGTTGCTGCCGTATTCCAGATCGTAACTTTCCTCGTAGGTTTGCCACGGCAACTTGCCTTTTTTTCGTATAGGAACGAAGCCAACCCCCAGCTCACGTGCCATTGCGGCACCGAAAATAAATCCACGTGCATCAATCCCGGCGACCACGTCAACCGTCTCCGCAGTGTGATCGCCAAGTAGGTGACTGATGCTGCCGTCAAGCAACCGGGCATTCCCCAGCACCAGAGTAATATCCTTAAATTGTATCCCTTCCTGCGGAAAATCCGGCACGTTGCGGATCGCCGCCTCCAGTTCCTCCAGCGTGACGTCGGTCGAAGCCATGGCGCAGTCTCTCCGCTTGGCCAAGCGGCGTCGAGTCTATTGCGGGGCTTTTTCCAACTCGTCGATTTTATGACGCAGCTTGGCCAAGGCTGCGTTTTGCAACTGCCGCACACGCTCCCGCGTCACGCCAAACTGATGCCCAATCTCCTCAAGCGTCACCGTCTCATTGCCATCCAAGCCGAATCGCCGAGTCAAAATCTCCACCTCGCGATCCGGCAGCAACCGAATCAGCGCATGGAGCAATGTGCTCATATTATTGTCGACCAACTCGCGATCCGGGATCGTCGCTGCCTCATCTGGCACCAGTTCGCCCAGTTCGGTAATCGATTCCGCGCTCAACGGGGCGTCGAGCGACGACGGTCGCTTGGAGACACGTCGCATGAGGCTCACTTTTTTGGGCGACAACCCAAGCGCTTGGCCAAGCTCCGTGTCGGTCGGTTCGCGGCGCAATTCATCGAGCAATCGCATTCGTTCACGGCGCATTCGCGCGATCTTCTCGACCAAGTGCACCGGCAGGCGGATGGTTTTACCCTGATTAGCTAGGGCGCGCTTGATGCCCTGCTTGATCCACCACGAGCTGTACGTCGAGAGTTTGCCTCCCTTGTCGGGGTCAAACCGCTCAACCGCCTTCATGAGGCCAATATTGCCCTCGTTAATGAGGTCCGGCAGCGGCAGGCCAAGCCCCTCGTAGTCCAGCGCGATTTTCACGACCAAGCGCAGGTTCGCATGGATCATCCGCAACCGCGCCTCGTCATCGCCCTGCCGGATGCGCTTGGCCAAGCGCACCTCCTCCTCCGGAGTGATGCGATCGAAGTGCCCAATTTCGCGAAAATAGATTTTCTCTGCAGTGTGCTCATAAGCATCCCGGTGCACTTCCCCGGGGGCTTCCTCCGGACTAAGCGAGCGGGGCGGTGTCTCTGTTCCCAAATTCGGAATGTCGACCTGGGGCGAACGGGGAACCGTCGCGTCGGCAGACTGGAACGGTATGGACGCCGGGGTGATCCCTCGACGGACATGCCCATTGCCGGCTTTTACCCTGGCAGGCCGTTTTGTGGGCTTGGCCATGTATGGAGTCTTCTCCTGTCAAAGCAAGCGCGCAAGAAAAAAACGAAATCTCTTGTCAGCGCTTTCTCTATCGTGGAATCTTGGACATGGCGGCAGAGCAAAACGCACAGGCACTTGATTCAGCCTTCTACCAGTCGGCGGACACCTTTTTTTCCGGGCAAGCCGGAACCGCGCTGACCTACGACGACCTCACCATCGCCACACTTTACTCGGATATTTTGCCCCGCAACGCCTCGCTCGACACTGACTTGGCGGAGGGGTTGACGCTGCACATCCCCATGGTCTCGGCCGACATGGACACCGTCACCGAGTCGCGCATGGCGATTGGCATGGCCCTGAACGGCGGGCTGGGCCTGATCCATTACAACATGGCGGAGAAGCAGCAACTCAAGGAAGTCAGCCGTGTCAAAAATCACATCCACGGGTTGATTCAGGAGCCGATCACGGTTGCCCCCGATCAAACCGTGGGCGAGGTGCTCGAACGGATTGACGCCAAGAGCTACTCCTTCAGCACCTTCCCGGTGGTAGACAACAACCAAAAATTAGTCGGCCTGCTCTCCGGAAATGTCATCAAGCCAAGGTACGCCTCGAAACCGATCACCGATGCACTCGTCCCCCGCGATCAGGTTCAGACAATTCAGGAAAAGGAACTGGGCGCCGACCCCATCGCGATCGCCGACCAGTTTTTCACCGAGCATCCCGGCATCAACAAACTGTTGGTGGTGGATTCGGACGATCGCCTGCGAGGTCTTTTCACCCTGAGTGACATTGAGCGAATCACCCTTGAGAATCAGGCACAGTTTCGCCCGGCCCGTGACGAAAAATTCCGGCTGCTCTGTGGCGCAGCAGTCTCCACCCCGCGCACAGCGGACGGGGCGCTTGATCGCGAACGCATTGAGACGCACGTCGGCGGTTTGATAGAACGAGGGGTGGACGTCGTCGCCGTCTCCACCGCTCACGGTCACACCAAGGGAGTCGGTGAAGCGGTCGAGTTAATCCGTAGCGCCTACCCCGCCCTGCGCATCATCGCCGGAAACGTCACCACGGCAGAGGGCGTTGAATATCTCGCGGACAAGGGGGCAAATGTCATCAAGATTGGCCAAGGACCGGGATCCATCTGCACCACCCGGATCGTTGCCGGTGTCGGCATTCCACAAATGACCGCGTTGTACGTCGCCAGCCGCGCCGCCAAAAACAAGGGCGTCAGCCTGCTGGCCGATGGCGGTATCACCAAGTCGGGCGACATCGTCAAGGCGTTGACTCTCGCCAACGGCGTCATCTGCGGGGGGCTGCTCGCCGGCTGCCCGGAAGCCCCCGGCAAAGTGATGGAAATCAGCGGAAAACTTTACAAACAATACCGGGGCATGGGCAGCCTCGAGGCCATGAAAGCCGGGTCAGCCGCCCGATACGGCCACGCAGCCAAGGATACCGGGCGGAAAATCGCCGCCGAGGGCATCGAGGCTCTCAAGGAGGTTTCAGATAATCTCGACCACCTGCTCGCCCAGTTGATCGGCGGCATTCAAGCCGGCATGGGATATCTCGGCGCGCCATCCCTTCCCGAGTTGAGGGAAAAAGCACGATACATCCGCGTCAGCCCGGCCGGTCAGCGCGAAGCCGCTCCTCACGATGTGGTCGAGATGAAAGCCAGCCAGTAGCGGCAACGTATTTGGCAGTTTCCATGATTGCCAACCGGAATCGGCTTTGGCTAAAGTCGCCGGCGTGAAACGGTTTTCATTTCTAGCTTCCCTTATTCTGGCCGTCAGTGTGGTCCTGAGCCCGAGAGCAGCCGGGCCGGACGACGAGTTCATCCGCGCCTACATCCTGATTACTCAGGCCGACAACCTCGCCAAGAGCGCACAGAACAGTTCCGCCGCCCAAAAATACCAGCAAGCACTCAACACGTTGAATGCCCTCAAGGCCGGCAACCCGAACTGGAAAACCGGCGTCATTAACTTCCGGATCGATTACATCAACAAGCAGCTGAAGTCTCTCAACGTCAACACCCCAACCAAGCCGACCGCCGTCACACCCAAGGCTAAGCCGGCTTCATTCGACGCCGAAACCGCCAAGCTGACCATCAACGACCTCCAGCGACGTATTGAAGTTCTCACCAACGACCTGCTGCTTAAGGAAAGCAAGTTAAAGGAAGCTCTTTCCGCAGTTCCCTCCGCGGACGAAACCAAGCGCTTGGCCAAGCTTGAGAGCGACTTGGCTGCATTGAAGCAGGAAAACACCAGCCTCAAGACGTCGGTCGACGCCGCGACCACCCAATTGAAGAGCGCACAGGACGACTTGGCCAAGGCGCAGGATGAAGCGACAAAAGCCACCTCCGACTTGGCCAAGGCACAAGCCAAAGCCGACGAAGCCACTCTCGCCTTGAACAACGCTCAGGATCGCATCAAGGCGGCCGAAGCCAACGCTAGTGACAAGGAAATCAAACGCCTTCAGGAAACACTCGCAACCCGGCAAAGCGAACTGGATACCGCCACCGGTGAATTGACTGTTGCCAAGGCCTCCGTCGCCTCTCTCGAGGACAAACTCAAGTCATACGACAAGGGCACCGTCGAAAAAGATCTTGAAGCGCAAGTCGCCTCCCTTGAAAAGCAACTCGATAAAAGTCAGGGAAACCTTCAGCAAATCACCGCGGAACTCAACGACGCCTCCGCCGCAAATTCCGATCTTGAAAATCAACTTAAGTCTCTTGAAAAAGGCACGAAGGAGAAAGAGCTCAATAATCGAATTAAGTCCCTCGAAAAACAATTGGCCAAGGCGAACAGGGTCACTGTCGCATCCGGCAGCAATCAACCCCGCGAAAGGCGGAGCATCCGGGATCTATTCAATTTTCGCGGAAGAAAGCGAGTTGAAAACGCTCAGGTCGCCGAACTGCAAAATCAGGTCAAAACCCTCCGCGCTCGACTCGAAATTCTTGACGCAACCGAAGTGCCCTACACCTCGGAGGAGTTGGAACTCTTGTCCGACCCAAAGGTTACCTCCGCCCCGGAGAATACTCTTGAGGCAAGGCTCGCAAGCATCCCATCTGATCAGGTTGAAAACTTCAAGGCAGGCGAGGCACAACTGTTCAAGGACCACCAATACGCCGAGGCCGAGGCGAAGTTCATGCACATCCTTAAGTTGGACGAGAACAACGCCCTCACCCTCTCCACTCTGGCGATCGCCCAGATGGAACAGAACAAATACGACGAAGCCGAGGCCAGCCTCAACCGCGCCATTGAACAAAACGAAGAGGACCCCCACGCCCTGCGAGGGATCGGCTTCCTCCATTACCGCAAGGAGGAATATGAAGCGGCACGTGACACCCTGGCCAAAGCGGCATCCCTCATGCCCAACGACGCCGCCACCCAACATTTTCTCGGCATCACACTCCAGAAACTCAATCAACCGAAAGCGGCTGAGACAGCACTGCGCAGATCAGTCCAACTCGCACCGGGCCGCCCCAATTCACACTTCAACTTGGCAGTTGTTTACTCACTTCAAAAACCGCCATTCACCGCCTTGGCAAAGTTCCACTACAATAAAGCCCTACAGGCGGGACACCAAAAAAGTGCGGAACTCGAAAAACTCCTCAACGGGGGGAACTAACCCATGCTGGGGCAATACGCCCACGAGTTGAGCATCGCCACCCGGGGGCGTGCCTTTTACGAGATCACGCGTGAGGTCGATGCCCATGTAGATGCGGCTGGCTTTAAGACCGGTCTCGTCACACTACATGTTCGTCACACATCGGCTTCGCTGCTGATTCAGGAAAACGCCGACCCAAGCGTCCGCACCGACCTTGAATCGATCTTCTCCCGCTTGGCCCCAGATGCCGATCCGGTTTACGAGCACAACTACGAGGGGGACGACGACATGGCGGCCCACGTCCGCACCGCGCTAACCAACGTCAACATCAGCATACCGATCTCCGGGGGTTCCATGGTTCTTGGCACTTGGCAAGGCATCTACCTCTGGGAACACCGCACCCACCCGCACTCCCGCCGCATTCACCTCCACATCACCGGAGAATAAACTGTTGACGCCTCAGCCGGCAGTCGGCTCAATCGGGGCATGGCGAACTCTGTTTCTTTTCTCCGTCGTATTGTCTTCGTAGCCGGTGCATTTGCGCTTGGCCAAGCGGCTATTCAGGCCGACGTCAAACTCCCATCGGTCTTTGGCGACCACATGGTTTTGCAGCAGGGCCAAAGACTCCCAGTCTGGGGCTGGGCCGAACCCGGTGAGGAAGTGACCGTGGCCGTGGCAGGTCAAACCAAGTCAACCAAGGCCAACAAGAAAGGTGCCTGGCAGGTACGACTCAAGCCTCTCAAAGCCAGCAAGACTCCCGTCCCTTTTTCAGTGAAAGGCAAAAATACGATCGAGTACAAAGACGTGCTCGTTGGTGAGGTGTGGCTCTGCTCCGGCCAATCCAACATGGAGTGGCGCGTCTCACAATCGGCCAACCCACAGGAGGAGATTGCCAATGGCAAACATCCACTGATCCGCCACATCAAGGTTCCCCACCGCCCCTCCGACAAGCCAGAGCAGGACGTCACTCCCCAGCGCGGAGGTTGGGAGGTAGCCAGCCCGGATACCGTCGCGAACTTCACTGCCGTCGGCTACTACTTCGCCCGCCACCTGAAGGGCGAACTCGACGTGCCGATCGGCCTGCTCGGTTCAAACTGGGGTGGCACGCGCATCGAGCCG
>MDTD01176367.1_pt1 | contig 10295 bp, 14 predicted proteins | sample 811221 | NCBI WGS metagenome assembly MDTD01 (sample SAMN05326646, study PRJNA326480) | marine metagenome | isolation source: seawater | place: Pacific Ocean: South West | collected 2011
AAAAAAGTTCATAAAAGTTCATAAAAAAGTTCATAAAAAGTTCATAAAAATACATCATATGGTTTAATGAACTTTAATGAACCATCACAATTTATGGTGTAATTATGCAGATTGTAAAGAAAAAAGTTCATAAAAGTTCATAAAAAGTTCATTAAATTGAGAGCATATGGTTTAATGAACTTTGATGAACCATCATACGTTATGGTGTAATTATGCAGATTGTAAAGAAAAAGTTCATAAAAGTTCATAAAAGTTCATAAAAAAAATGATATAAATAAATACTTAAGAGAAAAAAATAATATAATAAAATAAGGGAAAATGGTAGTATATAAATGTGAGTTATGTAACTATGAGACCATAAGAAAAAACCAATACCATAGACATTGTAGTACAGCAAAACATACAAGAAAAGTGCTGGAGAATGGTAATATAAATAATGAAAGTGTGAATGAACAAAAAAATGTTATCACAACGTTATCACAAGGTTATCACAATGTTATCCCTATGTTATCACAAGGTTATCACAATGTTATCACTGACGATAAAAATGAGAAAAGTGATGAAAATAATTTTTTTCAATGCCCATATTGCATGAAGGAGTTTACAAATAGACATAATAAATCAAGACACATAAAATTTTACTGTACAGAAAAAAAAAATAAAAAAGTTGGAGAAAATAGTGAAAAAGTTGGAGAAAAGAATAAAAATGAATTAATTGAGAGAAATAAAGAATTAGAAAAAGAAAATAGAAAATTAGTAAAAGAAAAGTATGAATTACTTTTGAATGAAAAAGATGAGAGGATAAAAGATAAAGATAAATATATAAATATAATAAAACATCAAAATAAGGTAGTAAATACTCAAAATATAGGAAAAATAGATAATTCTCGGACAACAAATTATTTGAACATAACTTTACCAGATATGATAGATATAGATACATTTATGGGAAATTTGATGACGAGTCATCGTTTAAGTAATGATCAGACAAGAACATTATTAGACATGTTCAAGACATGTGGTACAACTTCTTATGGGAATTGTTTATCAAGAACTTTAAGAGAAAATTGTTATCAACAAATAAGAGATATGAATAAGGATAGTAAAGGAATAAAGATGTTACCTATTGTAACAACAGACAGTAATTTAAGAAGTCATAAAGAGAAACATGAAAATACATGGAAAAAGATAGACAATGATAAGAAAATAAATGATATAATAACAATATCGAATGATCAAGTATATAAGAATCATAATGAGCCGATATATCTAGATAATAAAGATATGAAGAAAGTGGGGAACATAATAAAGAAAGATCATGGTATAAATGAATTAGAGAAACATTACAAAGAACTAGAGTATAAAACAGAAATTTCAGATGATGAGATATCTAAAAAATATCTAGAATATATGGAAGATGATGATAAGGAAGATGAATCAATATATGAATCAGAAGAAGAAGATAAAAAGATAGAAGAAAACATATTATATGATAAAAATAAAAGGTATAGTAAGATAATAGATTGCGGTAAAAATTATATATATGATATTGAAAATTTATATGTATTTAATGAGAAAAAAGAATATGTAGGTGTAGTTGTGCATGATGAGAATTGCCCAGTAAAACATAAGGATAATAATATAAGTAATTCATGTTGGAAGTATGTAGATTATAAATAAATTTGTATATTTGCTTAAAATTAAATGTTTATATAGAAGTATGAGCAATGGTTTAAGAACTTTTAGAGAGGATTTTGATTATCTTTTTAAAGTATTATTAATCGGCGACTCAAGCGTTGGAAAATCTAGTATACTTTTACGTTTTTCTGATAATGAATTTACATCTAGTTATATATCTACAATCGGTGTTGATTTTAAAGTAAGAACACTAGATGTTGGGGGTAAAATAGTAAAATTACAGATATGGGATACAGCTGGACAAGAACGTTTTAGGACAATAACTACAACTTATTATAGAGGATCAAATGGTATAATTGTTGTATATGATGTAAGTAATAGAGATAGTTTTTTAAATGTTCAGCAATGGTTAAGTGAAATTACAAGATACTCACCTGAAAATGTTACAAAAATATTAATAGGGAATAAGTGTGATTTGAGTGAAAGACAAGTTACATATGATGAAGCAAAAAAATTTGCAGATGATAATAATATATCTTATATTGAAACGTCAGCAAAACAAGATATAAATGTAAATTTGTGTTTTACAAAAATTATAGAAAAAATAAGGGGAAAAATGGAGAATAAGAAATTAGAATCAAGTAATGAAGAGAAAAAAATAAATATAGTTGGTGGTAAAAAAGTTAACAATGAAAATACTACTTATAGTTGTTGTTGATCAGTCACATACATTGGTTTTATAAATCTAGCTATGAAAATAATTTCTATATACAAAACTATAAACATTGTAAAAATATTTTCAGGTTTAATAAAGATAAGATTTATAATTAAAAGACAAGTCATAATAACTAAAAATAAATGTAAGGAAATTATTGTATTTATAGCTGGACTATGTGAAAAAGGCTGAATATTAGAAGTATCAATTGTTTGAGAGTATGATACAGATATTAATATAATATAGATAAGACATATAATATTTGTTTTAAATAACATTTAAAATTATATTAAAACAGATATCAATTTTTTTATATTTATTCAAAAAATCCAGCGTAACCTAAACCAATAAATAATCCAATAAAACTCATGAAACCAAAAGAGAGAAGAGAATAATATGATTTGTTTGAAATATTGTAAGAAGGACCTAATAAAGATAAATCAGTAGCTTGAAGAGAATACAAGAATGTTAATACAGGTATCCATTTTTTCCACTCAAATGTGTCAATAATCATATATATTGTGAATGCGCCAATTATAATAAGAGAAGATATAATTAGGTAATTAAGTGGAATAGATTGTGTATAATGAGAATAAATCCCAAGTCCGAATAGTGAACCAAAAACAAGTATAACAAAGAATCCACCAAGTTTAGAGAATATATATTCATCGTTTACTTTTGTTACACCATTAATAATAGTAGTTTTTTTAATATCAGTTTTAGTATACGATATTTTATAGAAAGATATAATACCAAATGCAAAAATATAGCAACAATAAAATATAAGTTTTTTAGGTATTTCATTATTAGTTTCATTTGGATCAATTCTATCGGCGAGTCCTGATACATAAAGAATACAAGCTACAATAGCTAAAATAGATATAATTGTTGAAGACGCAAATATCCATTGTTTAGTAGTATCTAAACTTTTAAAAAGATTATGACCTCTTTTTATTGGATCAAATGTAGCCATTTTAATTAAAGTAAATGCAAGACGAAATAAAAAAAGGAATAAATAAATAATATTGTAAGGTGGGAGAGATACTAATACTGGAAACTTTATTTTATTAAAATGGGTACATTTAGCACTGGAATTTTCGAATTGGTTACAAATATTATCTTGATGAGGGAAAAATGCAATAAGTCCGACACATATACATAGAATAAGGATACTAATAGTAATTACAATACCTCTTCTAACTTGTTTTTTAGTATTTGTTTCAAGTTCAACATTAATTTTTGGTACTGAACATTTAATTTTCTGTATAATCATATTAAGATATAGTTAGATAATTTTATCTAAAATAAATTATTGAATGTATTTATTTAATATAGAATTCCGAGAATCAAGATGTTTACATGAAAATTCCCCAACATTTTTTCTATAAATTTCAAAAGCAATAGAGGGAATATTAAAATGAGCACCAATTTGATGAGAGATAGATCGAATATATGTACCTGAACTCACATTAGTTTCTATAATAACAACAGGAAGATGTAAATCTTTATTATAATTATAATATTTTTCCCAATCTTTTATAATTTCAGTTTGTCTAAAATCACCGTTAACCTCTTTTACTTTATTAATAGCAATTTGTGATGTGGTGAGAGAATCGAGATTAAAGGTGTCTAATATTTTAAATTCTTTTATATTGACTGTTTTTGATGGTATAGTTATTTCACTAAGACGATTGTTTTTAGACCACCACCATAATGGTTTATTAATATTATCTTTATTTCTAACTTTAATATATGAATAGTTTGGGTAATATTGTTCGTATTCGCCTTTTATATTAGTAATATAGCTTGTAATTTCATCTATATTTGTGATTGGTTGTTGATATATATTAATAATCTTTCCCATTGGATCATATGTATCTGTTGAAATACCAAAAAGAACAGCAAATATATATGTTTTATCCATCTGTTTATATTTATCCTGATTTTTGCACTCATCATCAATTAGTAACATTGTAGTCCCGTGGGCAAGAGGGTCTAATTTTCCATAAAATGATATTTTAGAAGAGAAATATTTCATATTTTCTTTTCTAAACTGATTAACTAAATCAGTGGGTGTATAAGATATTGGTTTATATACAAATTCAACTGACATTTATAATTAATATATAAAGAAATTCAATTTTTTATGTATTATAGTAATCGTTTAATACAAAAAAAATTGAATAATACTTAATAATAAAAATAACAATGCAGTTTTTGAAAGTAATTACAAAAATTACAAAAAATTTGAAACAAAATCCCGTCGATACTCGAATTTTAGGTAGATGGTCAATGGGACATGATGAAAAAAAAATTGGACATCGTATAGATAATGCAAATGAAGATCATTGTGGTGTGTGTTCTCAAATGAGAGAACAATATATAGAACAAAAAAATAAAAATATCAAAATAGCTAAATAATTATATATCAGTTTACTTATTTCCTATTTAATTACGTTTTCTAATTTATATTTTTTACTATATAACTGATATATTAATTAAAGAACTATAGATTAAATTTTATGCGTATAACACCATATTTTTTTGCATTTTCTTTATAGTTACCATTATCAAAATTTTCATATATTTCAATTCCTCTTTGAAGTGAAGATGCATTTGGTAATATTTTTTTTATCCCAATAGAAGATAGTGCATCATTAAAATTAGGAAAATAAGATAGTTCAGTAACAGTTGTTTTGAATTTTCTGTCAGAATTTCTATCAGAAAATTCGATAATATCTAGTAATTTAATTTTTTGTCTTTTTTCGTCAAAAACTCTTGTTTCGTATATTTTTTTTTTTTGTAAAATATAGTCGAAATAAATTGTATCTAGTTTCATATTATGTTTCATTTGTTTATTTTAGTAGAATATGGATCGATTCAATTTTATTTGAAGGAATGCGAGAGAAATTTATTTAGGTATATTTCTAAGATGAAACCTGACTCTCATTAGACATTGACCTAACCAGTTATCTCCTCTCCATCTAATACCATTAATTGCGTCTTTTTCACAAATACCAATGCCCCAAATATTATCATAAGGACTTGCTTCAGCTAACATTATCTCCCCAGTTGAAAGTAAGAAATCCTGTATTTCTTGATTTTGTGAAAATTTAAGTAAACATCCAGTGAATACAATTTCCCGGGCATGTTCATGCCATATCATTGGATCAAAATTTGAAACTTCTCTGCCTTTTTTCTTAATAAGTTTTGGATCGGATGTGTTTAAAATTTCCTGAGCTTTAGTGTAATCATAAAAAAGTAGAGCTTTATGATACATCATATACTGTTCACTGTTTTCAAATTTTTGTCCTTTATTATCAACAAAAGAAGAAGGAAACCAATTACTTAAACATTTTTTTTGACCATTTTTGTCACTATGTCCGCAGAAATATAGTGTATCATCCATTTTTTTTTTTTAAACACTAATCTATTCATGTTCAATTTTTTCATATAACTTAACTTTAATTATAAAGTAAATTATATTTTCAAATAAATAGAGGAATTAAATTGTTAATAATATATTATAATAAATTTATAATGAATAATTTTATTCTATTTAGTGTTTTTGCAGCAATAATAGTATTTATTTGGATTTATAAGAGTAAGATAGAAACATTTGAATCTAAAATAGCAACGTATAAAGGTTCAAAGTATGATTTAACACCATTTATAAATAAACATCCCGGGGGGCAGGAAAACATTATGAAAGCTGTTGGAAAAGATTTAAGTGAAGTATGGAAGATTAACAAAGTTTCTTGGCACGAAAATAATGAAAAAGTTATGAAACAATTGAAAAAATTGAAGATATAATAAATTGAAAAATTAAAGATATAATAAATTGAAAAATAAATATTTCTCTATATCATGGATAATAGAATAATTTATTTATTTCATATTGTAATAATAGCCCCATTATTTATATATATGTGGTATACTACTAACTACGAAAAAAAAAAATTAAATGAATCTTTAGGTGTGTTGTTATTAATAGTTGGTATTGTACTATTTTTTTATCATATTTACAAATTTGTGGCATTACAGCGATTATTAAGTTCTTAGATTACCAATTTTGAATGAATATAGTAATTTTTTTGCATATTCTGGATGATTATATAAATTAAATAGTTGAGTTGCATCTTTCCCAACACCTTGCATAATAATTTCACCTCCTGGATGATTAGGGATCCATTTAGTTATATCATACACTTTATTTTCATATATCATCCATGCATCATTCTTCTTGTTATGTTTTGCAACCTCACTAAGAGTATAAGTATTTTTTTTAAATTTAATTATACTCTTTTTTTTTGTTTTTTTTTCATTACTGGTTACAATTTTTCTAACATTTTTTCTGTAATTTGAAAGGATAGGAAGAATCTTATCAACTGTTTGTAATGCACCTTCCATCCAAGCTTGACATAAAGAGTATGATTCACCCACAATAAATAAATTATCAATGTTTTTAGATTTAAGTGGTTGTATAATTTTTTTACTAAGATATTCGGAGTCAATATTTTCTTTCCAAAAATGTGTACCACTTCTCCAATAAAATGGATAAATTTTATCAGGTAAAGGTATTTTTTTTTGAGGAAATAATTTACATAGTGATTTATGTATGTCATTTTTGATTGTGCCTTTAGTATAAGAGTCTCTCCAGTAAATAGCTGATTTTTCATTGCAATATATTTGTAAGACACCTGTACTTTTGGAGGTAGTAATTAATTGTCTTATATGTGTATTTGATACAAATACATCATCAATTACATCTTCATACCAAAATTTACCATTTTCATCTTTTTTGAAAGAAATATAAAGTCTAATATATTTATTCTCTGTTACTATATTTTTAATATAATATTTTTTTTTATTCTGTGTAATATAAATATCCTTGAGATATGGTATTTTTACAATCTGTTCTTTTGGTATACATATAATTAAATTTTCAGCATAAAAAGTCTTACTATTTGTTGAAACCTGGAAATGATTAGAATCTAAATATTTTATATTAGTTAATTGTACATTGAATTTTATATTCGCTGTTTTTTCTAATTTTTTTATAATTGAAGATAATCCATTTTTCATTGTGTAAAAATATTTACCATGTGAATTTTTTATATAATTTATAGCATCATACGCATTCATATTTTCAATTATTGAGTTATATCCATATTCTTCATATAATTTGTTTAATTCTACTTCTGAATTATTAATTTCATTAATAATTTTTCTCAGAGTAGTATTTATTAATTGATTTTTTTCTTTTTTTTTTGCATAATTAAAAATTATATCAAGTATATTGTATTTTGTCATGTATCCATTTACAAGATACTTTTGAAGATGTAATTCATTTATTAACTTTAATGCAGATTTGTGATTGGATGATATCCTATTAGCTCCTGCCTCGATTGTATTTTTTCCATATGTAAATTCATGATTTACTGATTTTATTCTCCCACCTGAATTTTCACTTGCTTCAATAATAACAATATTTTTTTTTTTATATTTTTTTTGCAACTTATAGTTGCAATATAATCCTGCTATTCCTGCGCCAACTATAATAATTTCGTAACTATTCATAATATTAGTTTATAAATTAAAATGCCATAAAATTCATATAAGGATAAAAATTATTTATAATAAAATGAATTACCCAGAAAAAAATGAATATGGTGAATTAATATTTGAAGATTATCCAGATTTCAAGCCAAATTTAACACCAATAGAAATATTTGAGTTAGGTAGTTTTGGTGGAACATATTGGAGATCAATACGTTCAAGTATAACAGGGAAAAAATATGAAAATATGCATAAAAAATATCCAGATGAATGGTGGGTAAATGTTGGAGAAAATAGGTTAACAAGAAAATGGGAAGATTATGATAAGAGTATAAATAAGTATAATGTAAAGGTTGGTTCAACATTAGAAGAATGGGAGGATAGTGGTTGGATAACAAAATACCAACCTTATGGGTGGGTACAGTGGTATTGTGATTTTTATATGGGAAAAAGAAATAAACATGAAGATGAAAGACAGATAGAAAGATGGATAAGGACAGCTGGTCCTAAAAGTCGTTTTCGGAGAGCATTAATAAATTTAATATTAAAGGAAGATAAAAAATATGATGATTATGATATAAGTCCAAAAAGAAGACAGACTTTACAACATTGGGGATATGTTTTAACAAAACGTGATTGCTTTTAAATAATAAAATTAATATAAAATAAAACTATAGTATTTTTATTTTCTATTATTACTTTATAAATGTCTTCAGACCAGTCGATAACTTTTGAAATAGATAAGATAATACAGTTAGAGTCAAATTGTAATAGTGAAATAAGGGATCCAAATTGTTATAATTTTGCGAGTGATGAATTAAGAGAGAAAATTGAATGTGTGCCATTACTTAACATTCTTTCTGTTACTAAAGATGAATTAAGTGAATCTTTAAAAAAAATTATGAGTGAAAATGGAAAATATAATTTTATTAATCAGGGAACCTTTAATACAACTTTTAAATTAAATATTAAGAGTAAAATTTTTGCATTAAGATTAACTCGTAACATGAAATGCCATGACAACAGAATGAATATTAATAATGAATTGAATGGACTTTATTATCAGACTAAATTTTCAAAACCAAAACATAGAAATGGCATTGGATGTAAGAATATATGTGAAGTATATGATTTTGGTAAGTATAAGATATTAAATGAAAACTATTTACCAACCGTTCCAGCTGAGAAAAAAAAATTTAGATCAACTGAGGGTATTTATGCATTTTTAGAATATTTGCCCGGTGGTGAATTATTTGATAAAATAATTGAAGAGAGATGGCATTCTTTAAATTTACCAACTAAAATTAAAAGAACAAAGAAAATTATATGTCAATTACTAGAAGGGTTAAAATGCATTCATGAAGGAGGATATGTTCACCTAGATTTAAAATTAGAAAATATATTGTGTGTAAGTAAAGATTTTGAAGATGATTCAGTAAAATTAATTGATTTTGGTTTTATGAAAAAGATAGGAGAACCTAAAAGAGGTATTTTTGGTTCGCCGAACTATATACCAAGGGATTTTTATGATTATTCAGTAAAAGAATATAGTGAAAAGTTTGATATATGGTCGATAGGTATAATATTTTTTACATGTATTTTTGGTTTTTATCCGACGGGAATACCAAAAAATAGCCATGGTGGACCTTTAACTTTAGATGAGACAATAGTAGAACCGAGTGAAAAAGACTATACACGGTTAAGCAAAAAATATCCAAATGATTTACAGCATATCGAAGAATTAAAAGAAATTTTTGATAAAATATTTACTAATAGTAGTGAAAGACCGACAGCAGAGGGGCTTTTAGATATATTAGATGATGGGGAAAAAGAACATAAATTAACTGTTTCAAGTAGAAAAGGGGGAGTTAAAAGTAAGTTAAACAGAAGGAGAAGAAAACAGGCAAACAAACGGTCAAAGAAAAAAAATAAATCAAGAAGATGAAACTAAAAACTCTTAGACATATCTGTACATATAAGTAGGTCTGAAGAAATAATAAATTAGAAAAAAAATTGATTTGAAGAAAATTCTATAAACAAAATTAGGGATTATGTATTGTCCAATTTGTTTTGAAGACAAACAAAATACGCAAAAACTAGATTGTGAACATACTTTTTGCAAAAAATGTATAGATACATGGTTGAAAGGACATAATACATGTCCATGTTGTAGAGAGAATACGTATATTAATGGAGAACCAGTAGGTATTAATACGCAATTTATTGGGAGTGGACCTTTATCATCAATTTTTGTGACACTTGGTAGATTAGCGACTTGGAATATGGAGCATGGATTTGTTTATTAGTTATGAATGGGAATTAGTTGAAATATGTAATAAAATTGATGTAAAGATATTTAGCTAGGTAGATAATTATTTTTGAA
>MDTD01038806.1_pt1 | contig 10293 bp, 12 predicted proteins | sample 811221 | NCBI WGS metagenome assembly MDTD01 (sample SAMN05326646, study PRJNA326480) | marine metagenome | isolation source: seawater | place: Pacific Ocean: South West | collected 2011
AATTAAAGTAAAGCTTATGAACAGGCAGCGTTAGTCCTTCATCAAGAACCCAACATATTTCCTATTCCTGTACAAGAAAGAGTGAAGGCTAGCCTGCGTGCACCCTATTGCAAGGTGTGAAAATTCAGTATGCGCAGAATGGACTATAGAGACTAGCCTTCCCTTTGAGTCAATGATAGGTGAACCTGATGATCCTGGAGCACCTGGGAATGAAAAGTAATTATTCCCCAAGCCATCAGACCCTGAGTATCTTCCATCAAAAGTCAAGGCCATTCCAGGTGTAAATATCCCAAGTGGTGCGCCTACATTTGTTATAGGCTCTCCTATACTTATCTCGCTATGCCTTACTTTCACTGTCTCTCCTGCCTTTCCAGGAAAAGACAATAGACAAAGATCGCTATCGATATCAGATGATACCAATATTGCTCTTACGACATCACCTTGAAATGTTATAACGTAAATTGTTTCGTCATAATCATACTCATACGCAAACTTCCCAATTAACGCACCTTTAGCTTTTCTATGCTGACATACATGCTGCGCTGATATCACATATGTATATCCTCCTCTATGCCCTACAATAACACCTGAGCCTTTTGATTTTGTGACTATAGTCTTTTTAATGACAGGGCAAAAAATGTCATCTGACATGCATTCTCCTACATTGATGTATGTTGAATGCAGTATCTGGATAAAAGACCGGTACGGAACCTTGTTTGCAGATACAGGTTGTGCACTTTCTTTTTGAATTGCTAACTTTGTTCCTTCACTTACACTAAAGTATAACGGGGGTAGTGCTAGTGCAATTATTGAAACACCTAATATCGAAAGTGCAAGAATTCTCATTATTCTGTAAGCCATATAAAAAAATATGGAATATTTTTTATAAAAGTGAAATGAATTCAGTATAAACATTGCTTTTAGTTGATTTAGTATTCATACTGGAGGTGTATTATGGTTGACGAAAATGTGTCAGTGTCGATATTAAAATCATTAATTTCTAGGTTTCAAGCTCAAAAAGATGAGGCAGTTGCAACAATAATGGTGTACCTAAGAAATCCCACAGGGATTGGCGACCACCCGAACATTATAGAAGAGCTTGATAAGTTGTTTGCGCAGGCATCAGAGGCTGAGGAGAAGCTAGCGTTGCTAAACAGCCAGTTTAAAGTAAGGGCATCAACTGATGGTGGAGATGAATAATTGAAGAGAGTTGTTTTATTTGACATGGACGGTACACTTACCGATGCCAGAAAAAAAATAGACTGGGATATGGTTATAGAGATAAGAGAGCTATCAAGGTACGCTGAGATTGGAATTGTTACCGGTTCTGATCTTAACTATCTTCGAGAGCAATGCTCTATGTTATGGAGAGAAATCAACTCATGTGATCCAAACAACGTGACTCTCTTGCCTTGCAATGGTACAAAGCATCTTAAATGGTGTAAGAAACAAAAAGACTTTATCCCAGTTAATACGGTGGACATGAGGGAGAAAGTAGGAAGTGTAGTGTATAGGAAGTTAATTGAGAACCTTGTCAAGGTTCAAGACTATTTTATAACTTACACCAGTCCATCATGCCCGCTGTCAGGAACTTTCCTGTCATACAGGGGCTCTTTATTAAACTATTGCCCTATAGGTCGCGACTCTAATGATGAAGATAGGGAGGCGTTTCGATTACTTGATGATCAGAATATCATAAGGTGCAGGTTGATTGATAGATTAAAGTCAGCTATACCAGATCTTATTGACAGCTTTGAGATCAGGCTAGGAGGTGAAACGTCTATTGATATATTTCCAAAAGGGTGGAATAAAACGTACGCCTTGAGATTTTACCAAGATCATGATGTTCATTTTGTGGGAGATCGTTGCGAGCTTGGAGGAAATGATCATGACATATACCTTGCAGTTAAGAAAGGTAACGGGCACAAGACTATTAACACTGATGACACGAAGAGAATAATAAAAAATCTAATTAATTCATTTAAGAGTGAGGACACAAAATGATTTTGGGAAAATCTAAGAAGGTTACGATAACCAGCTCAAAAGGAAAGACAACTGACTACCAGCAAATTTCATTTGTTGGTTCTGGTGGAAAGCTAACACACGTATTACTAACTGAAAGAGAAGTCGCATCTTCATTAGCACGTGCAGAAAAAAACACTGACCACGTTTCTAAACCAGGGATCCTGGACAAGTTATTTGCATTCATACTAAGGTTATTCTAAAGAATGCTGGCAGAGTTGTTGTGTATTGCTGTCGGCATGGTAAGCACAGATTACGGAGGAAAGCTATCAAGTAGCAGAGCTAACCTCGCTTGTAATATGATGCCCCATGTTGTCAGTGAATCAAATAAGAATAACATCAGGCCTACGCTGGTATTAGCAATGATTCATGTAGAGAGTGGGTGGGATAAAAAAGCCATAAGCCACTCTGATGCATGTGGGTTGACACAGATAGTGCCAAAGTGGACCGGCAGCGTAGGCACCAGGGTCCCAAAACTTACATGTAGACAACTGCATAACCCTCGTACCAGTATAACAATGGGTACGAGACTACTGAGCTTCTGGGTTAAAAACTATGGCCTAGGGAATGAACAGGTCGGCCTTTGCGGATACAATAAAGGGTATAGATGCAAAGGCAAGAGGCCCCACAAGAGAGGCATGAAATATGCACGACTAGTCCTTGCCGTCGAAAGATTAATCTTAAAACAGCTGGAGCTAGTTAAAAGTGAAAGAATCTCCAACAAATAATCGGTTCAATATTAGGGTTGGGTTCACGTGTGGTGCATTTGATTTACTACATGCCGGACATGTCCTTATGCTTGAAGAGGCAAAAGAGCAGTGTGACTGGTTGGTAGTAGGCCTACAAACTGATCCATCAATCGACAGAGAGGAAAAGAATAGCCCTATTCAAGAATTAAAAGAAAGACAAATACAATTGTCAGCAATTAAATTCGTTGACGAGGTCATCGTCTATGAAACAGAAAAAGATTTAATTGAGCTACTAAAGAAGGTAAAACCGGACGTTCGAGTTATCGGCGCTGATCACAAAGGGAAGAAGTTTACCGGGTGGGAACTGCCTATAGAGCTATACTTCAATAGTCGCAACCACACATACTCTACATCAGAACTGCGAAGAAGAGTCACACAAAGCTCAGGAAAATAAAATGTCAAAACTAATTGATAGCTTTCCACACGATACAGCTAGAGATCCGCAAGTAGAAATACTTAACTTTGCAGAGAAAGAATTTTTGCATTCTGATAAGAAGTTCCTGATCATAGAAGCCGGTACTGGAGTTGGCAAGAGCGCAATAGGTTTCTCAATTGCTAGGCACCTTGCGACAACAACAATGTCTAACTCTTATTTTTTGACAACACAGAAAATATTACAAGAGCAATATGTTGACGATTTCTCTAGGCTTGGCATGAGATCTCTTAAGTCATCTGCAAACTATCAATGTACATATCATAAATCATCGTCATGTGGAGAGAGCTCTAGGCAACTTAGGAATGCAGAGAGAGGTTCTAGGTTTTGGAATAATTGTATGATGAAATGCCCTTACAAGAATGCAAAATCAGATTTTATTGCTGCGCATACCGGCGTAACAAACTTTTCATACTTCTTGGCAGAAACAGCGTACTCTGGGAAACTTAAACATAGAGACCTACTAGTAATTGATGAGGCACACAATACTGAGCTCGAGTTAAGTAGGTTTGTTGAGGTTGTCGTTACTGAGAGATTCTCTAAGCACCAGCTTAAAATTGACATGCCTGATCTAAGAACACAGGTACAGGCAGAAAGATGGGTTCGTGAGGTGTACACACCAAAAGCTCGAAGCCACAAAAAGCATATTGAAAAAATGCTGGAAAAGTATCATGGACTTAAAGAGAAAGCAGGGCAATTCTCTTCATTTGCAAAGCAGTTTGATCTACTTGATAAGCATGTTTGTAAGATTGATCGCTTCTTACAGATCTATGATAAAGAAAATTGGGTCTGTAACCTTGTTCCGGCAGACGGTAGAAGAGGCAGGAGGCTTGAGTTTAAGCCTGTTGATGTCTCACCTTACTCTGATGAGATGTTGTTTAAGCATGGTGATAAGGTTGTTCTAATGTCAGCTACTATTCTTGATAAGGATGCGTTTTGTGAGACACTGGGTATTGACAAGTCTAATGCGTCTTTTATAAGCATGCCATCACCATTCCCCACTGAGTCTAGGCCTATTGTAGCTGTCCCTGTTGGAAAGATGAGCTCTAAAATGATCGACATGACCCTGCCAAAGATGGTAGAGATGGTGAGAAAGTTACTGGCAGAACACCCAAACGAAAAGGGGATCATTCATTGCCACACCTACAAGATCGCAAACCACCTAAAGAGAAGCTTAAGAAGTAATAGGATCTTAGTCCACGACTCTACAGATAGAGATCAGATCCTAGAAAAGCATAAAAATTCAAATAAGCCCACAGTGCTTCTAACTCCCTCTATGACAGAAGGGGTTGACCTAAAAGATGAGTATTCTAGATTTCAAATAATATGCAAGATTCCGTATCCTTACCTAGGTGATAAAATAGTGAAGAAGAGAATGCATAAGTGGAAATGGTGGTACTCACTTCAAACTGCAAAATCTATAATTCAGTCAGTTGGCAGAAGTGTAAGAAGCGAAAAAGATTTTGCCGTAACTTATATATTAGACGAAGACTGGTTACAATTTTATAGAAGGAATAAAAGTTTGTTTCCTAAGGATTTTCATGAATGCTATAAGAGCCTATAAGAGAGAGGAAAGTTTTTGAGGCAATTAGCAATGCATCATGAAAATATTTATGATGAAGAATTTATACGTTTTTGATTTTGATGACACGATTGTCTCAACCGGGTCTCTTGTACGGATTATGTCACCGCAAGGCGTTCCTGTAAGATATCTGACGTCTGCTGAATTTGCAGATCCAGCTTGCGAAAAAAAAATATCTAACATTGAAATACAAGAAGGTTACTATGAAGACTTTTCGGAGTTCGACGTTTATCCTCCGGATCCAAAATTGATTCAACCAATATTTGGTGTATTTAAAAGACTAAGCGACAGTGGAAAGAATGTTGTGGTCGTAACTGCTAGAAGTAACTCAAAGCCTGTCACTGAATTCCTATCAGATAAAATGCTGTCAAATATTCCTGTGTATGCAGTAGGAGGATCAGATCCACTTCTTAAGTGTGACAAAGTAAAAGAGCTACTTGCTGAATATAATCCCAAAAGTGTTGTCCTCTTTGAGGATAGCAAAAAAAACATAAATGCAATTTCGCTAATGATGGAAAACTTTTCCAATGTTTCGTTTAAGGTTATTGAGGTACCACATGCAAAGTGGCTAAACGACAAAAGGATGAAAAAGATAAAATGAAAAAAATTTCAAAACCATGGGGGCACGAATTAATATGGGCAGAGACAGGGGATTACGTTGGTAAGATCTTGTACATAAAAAAAGGGCACAGGCTCTCTAGGCAGTACCATGAAAAGAAAGAAGAGACAATAATGGTCAGATCAGGTAATCTAATTGTTGAGGTTGGTGATCCTAATGGTAAAAGTTTTCAAAGGCTTAACCTCGGAGTCGATGAAATATTTCACGTGCACCCTAAAACAATCCACCGTTTCTGCGCCGGGGAGTCTGATGTTTCAATTGTCGAAGTTAGCACTCCTTTCCTGGACGACGTAGTTAGGCTAGATGATGATTATAAACGATAGTTAGCAGCTATGCCTATTTTCGTATTAGACTAGTATATTTAATATTAGCAATGCGAAACATATTGACACTATTACTAATATCACTATTCACATTATCATGTACGGTCCAGCAATACTACGTGATAAAAATGAACGCCACTAAAAAGAAAAAACTTAAGCTAGATCCAGTGTACAACAGCGCCGTGATGCTTATGTCAGGTGGAAGGAGCGCTAGCGGTTCCATAGTGAGGATCATAGATAAAAGCACGTCATACGCTATAACCGTCAAGCATTTTTGTGAGGGTATAAAAGGAAGCATAGGTGTTGCAGCAGCTCCTCACCGGTCAAGTAAGATAGTCATGTTTAAGGGAAAAATAGACAGGATTCATAAATCTTTGGACATGTGCCTTGTTCGATTAGAGGGTGACACTTCATTTGTAAGACCAATAAAGTTTAGAAATAAAAAACCATATGTCGGTATGCAGCTTTATACCCTAGGTGCGCCTGCCGGCATGTGGCCATCAAAAAATACAGGCTACTTAACAGGGGCTTCAAAATCAAGTGCATCACCACCTGAGCTTAAAGAGCCTGATATAATAGCAGTATCAGTTCCATCGTTTTATGGGAGCTCTGGTTCTCCTATATACGATGATCGTGGAAAGATGGTGGGAATGATAATAGCAGTTAATCTAAAGTTTCACCACAATTCGATAGGAATACCTGCATACCTCATATCAGATTTTGTTTCTCACGCATTACAGAAGTAATTAAATTAACTTACACGCATTTGAGGACATAATTATTTTTGTTATGTCTACTTTTAAAGAACGAAAAACAACTGCAGATCGATCAGCACCTGATCGCCGACGTCATAAGCAAAAGATAGAGAAGGCCATCCGTGAAGGTATTCACAACATTGTTGCTGAGGAGTCTATCATTGGACAAGATGGAAAAAAGAAGATAAAGATACCTGTAAGGGGAATCAAGGAGTACCGCTTTGTCTATGGCGACAATAAGGAGAATAGAAGGGTTGGATCTGCACATGGTATCGACAAAATTAAACGTGGGCAGCAGGTTGGTGAAGCCAGGAATAAAGCCAAAGCAAAAGGAGATAAGCCTGGTGAAGATGCCGGTGAAGAATACTATGATGTTGAAATAACCTTAGAGGAGTTGGCGGCGTACCTGTTTGATAGCCTAGAACTACCTGATCTAGAAAAAAAGACACTTAAGAAGTTACTATCAGAAAAGGTGAAGAGGCATGGGTACAGAAGCCAAGGTATAAGGCCCAGGCTGGACAAGAAACAAACTCTTATTAAGAAAATAAAAAGAAAGAAAGCCGCAATAAGGGCAGGGACTTTCAATCCGGAGTCTGACGACAGGTTTTTATTTCATGAAAACGACCTGAGATATCGACACATAAAGAAAACAATGAAGGAGTCGTCCAGCGCTGTTGTGGTATTTTTGATGGACATATCGGGATCTATGACAACAGATAAAAAGTATTTGGCAAGAAGCTTTTTCTTCCTGCTGTACCAGTTTATTCGTCATAGATATGAGAACATAGAAATTGTCTTTATTGCCCATGATGTACAGGCATATGAAGTAAATGAAGATCAGTTTTTTAATAGGGGTAACTCTGGAGGCACGATGGTGTCCCCTGCCCTAGAGATGGCAAACGATATTATCAATAAGAGGTATCACCCTAATTCATGGAATGTGTATCTGTTTCATTGCTCAGATGGTGACAATTGGCCTTCTGATATGAGTAAGGCAGTAAAGCTTTCATCATCGCTAAAGGAAATATGTCAGTTGTATGGGTATTGTGAAATCAATCCATCTGGTGATAGGTTATTCACGTCATCAGACTCGACACTATCACAGGCTTATGACCATTTAAACGATGATAAGTTTAAGACGACCCACATACAGTCTAAGGATGACATATGGCCATCATTCAAGGATTTTTTTGGAGGTAGAATAGGTGTCTGAGCTAGACTTAAAAGAATTAAAAGAGTATGATGACAGGATATGCAAGCTTGCAAAGGACTATAACCTTGACTGGTTCCCAATAATATACGAGACATGCGATTACTATGAAATGATTGGGAATATGTCATACCATGGCATGCCAACTCATTATAATCACTGGTCTTTTGGAAAGTCGTTTGAACGTACACACCAGATGTATAACCTAGGCGCAGAAGGATTACCATATGAGCTGATTATTAACTCTGACCCTTCTATCGCATATCTCATGAGACAAAACCCAATGTACCTACAGATTCTTATAATGTGCCACTGTGTAGGTCACTCAGACTTTTTTAAGAATAACAGGATGTTTTCAGATACTCATCCTGAAACTGTTGTCACTAGGTTTAGAAGCGCAAAGAAGAGAATACAGGGTTACATAGAAGATCCTTCAATAGGGATAGAGGCAGTCGAGAAATATATCGATGCTGCGCATGCAATACAGTTTCAAACCTACAGGTATCCTGGAAAGAGACGTACACATGATGAGATTAAGCGTGAGTATGTAGCAAAGGTAAAAAATGACAAGAACGGTGAATATATTGATATTGACCTAGACAAGGTGCCTCTAGAGCCTGAGCTTGATCTACTTAAGTTTATACTTGAGCACTCTAGGTACTTAAATGACTGGCAAAGAGACATTGTGGAGATTGTCCAACAAGGCGCTCAGTACTTTATGCCACAGATGAGAACAAAGATTATGAATGAGGGGTGGGCATCATTCTGGCACTATCGGCTTATGCATGATTTAAACCTTCCGCAAGAATACCACATCCCATTCCTAAAAAGCCATAACCAAGTTATAAGGCCTCACCTGGGTGCAATTAATCCATATCACCTAGGGTTTCATATTTTTCACAGGATAGAAGAAAAGTATGGTCTAGACAGGTGCTTTTTAGCAAGAGAGGTTTGCCACGATGAGTCATTTATCAGGGAGTACTTAGATGAAAAGACTTGCAGGGAGCTAAACTTGTTTTCTTTTGCAACTAGAAAACACCAAAGCAAAGAGGCAGAGTTCATAGAAGAAATATCCGATTTAGACGGGTGGAAAAAAGTTAGGGATGACTTAATAAAAAATGTTGGAGGTAACTCTATACCTATAATTGTTGCTAGTAATGTTGAGCCAGGTAATATACTGGTCTTGGAACATCAGCATGATGGTAGGGACCTTGAGCTAAATTATGCTGACGAAGTTGTAAGGCATGTTAGTACTTTATGGGGTGACGTGGTAAAATTAAATACGGTTATAGAAGAAGAACCATTTGAGATCTAGTTATATTAGGGGTAAAAATAAAAATGTCTGATTCAAAAGAATTCTTGAAGTTGATTAAGGATCAACGAAAAGGAAAAAAGAACGATAAGTTTTCTGGTACGTTCTTAGAGTACCTTGAGCTTGTGAAGGATAATCCTTCATTGACTAAGCTAGCGCACAAAAGGCTTTGTGATGCAATAGAAAAGCATGGCGTAGACGTTATGCCAGAGTCTGATCCTAGGTGTAGAAAAATATTTAATTCCGACAAGGTGAAGGTCTACAACTATTTTAAGCAAGACTTTTTTGGAATGGAAAATGTCATTGGAAAGTTAATGAGGTTCCTAAAGTCTGCATCACTTAGAGGTGAAGAAAGTAGGCAGATACTTTTGTTAATGGGTCCTGTGGGTGCAGGTAAATCTGCGCTAACTGAACACATTAAGGCGTCTTTAGAAGGAGAAAGGTATTTCCATCTTGAAAATGATCCACAGCGTGGTGAGCCACTACACCTCATACCTAGGTCACTAAGAAAAAACTTTGAAGATCTACTGGGCTGTAAGATCGAAGGAGATGTAAGCCCTGTTGCACGCCATGTTTTGCTAGAAGAGTATGATGGAAAGTATGAAGACTTTAAAGTTATTGAAACAACATTTTCTCAAAGGGCTCGAAGAGGCGTAGCGTCAGTCCCTCCAATGGATGCCAATAGCCAGGATGTGTCAGTGTTGATTGGCTCTGAGGATATTTCAAAGCTTGACCTTTACCCCGAGGATGATCCTAGAGTTCTTTCTTTAAATGGTGCATTTAACGTTGGTAACAGAGGAATTGTAGAGCTGGTTGAAGTCTTTAAGAATGAGATCGAGTTTTTGCATACGGTTATTACTGCAACGCAGGAAAAAAGAATTCCTTCACCTGGAAAGAATGACATGATTTATTTTGACGGTGTTATTCTTGCACACTGTAATGAGTCTGAATGGAATCGGTTTCAGAGTGAGCACACAAACGAGGCAATCCTCGATCGCGTTGTGAAGATTAATGTCCCATATGTTTTGGAGCTAGACCAAGAAGTTAAAATATATGAAAAGATTTTAAGCAAGTCAGATTTTGATGCACACATTGCCCCTCATACCTTAAAGGTTGCATCAATGTTCTCTGTAATGTCTAGGCTTAAGCCTTCACAGAAATGTGATCCTCTAACGAAGATGAAAATCTATAATGGTGAAGAGGTGATTGAAAAGGGACGAGTTAAGAAGATCGATATAAATGATCTAAGGGATGAATCTAGGCACGAGGGGATGAGTGGCATTTCCAC
>MDTD01111959.1_pt1 | contig 10293 bp, 10 predicted proteins | sample 811221 | NCBI WGS metagenome assembly MDTD01 (sample SAMN05326646, study PRJNA326480) | marine metagenome | isolation source: seawater | place: Pacific Ocean: South West | collected 2011
AATCTTCCGATGATTCATTTGTTTCAAGAGGGAAAATTTTAATATTTCTGTAAACTGGGAAGAAATTTGTGGCCCCAAGGTAAGACTTCAGATTTATTTATTTACGCAAATGTCTGTAAATAAGCCTGAAATACTTTGGTCAGTGGTATCTTTTTCCCTGTAATTCCTCTTTCTAAGAAGCCCATAACATCCAGTATTTAGACTTTTGTATTGGAAATCAAATAGTTGATTCCCTAACTTTTTTTGTTTAGCTAACGTTCTGGCTACGCTCCAATATTTTTTAAAATCTGAACCTCTGGGGAATCTGGGTGCATGTTGAATAAAATTTTGGCTTTTTAGATGCCTACTCTATGCCATAATTTTACAATCGCGTAGTAGAATTCAGGTATTAAACATTATCATCATTCCACTCAAATCGGACCATAAGATGGCTTTCATACGTATTCGCAAATCCTGGGAAATTCCAGAATCGCTTACCACCAATGAGAATGAATTCTTTAATAGAAGAACTTTCCTAAAAAGTTCTGGTTTGTTAGGTACAACCTTGCTTCTCAATCATGCTGGGGTATCTGCAGCAACGTCAGGGTTTCCAACCCAAAGAAACCCAAAGTACAATTTGATCGAAGCTGAAAAAATCACTGAAGAGAAGTATGTAACAGGATATAATAATTTTTATGAGTTCAGCTTTGATAAGGAAGATGTAAAAGACAAAGCCAAACACTGGAAGACCGAACCATGGAGCATTGAAATTTTTGGAATGGTACAGAAGCCGTTAAAGCTTGACGTCAATGAACTGATCAATGAATTTGGGATAGAGCAGCGAGTCTACCGATTTCGTTGTGTAGAGGCATGGTCGATGATAGTGCCATGGGATGGATTTCCCTTGAGAAAACTAATTGAAAAAGCGCAGCCGCTGTCTCCGGCAAAGTACATCAAGTTCATCTCATTTGATGATCCCGAGGAAGCTCCAGGAATGCAGAATCGCTCATACCCTTGGCCTTACACAGAGGGCCTCAGGATGGATGAGGCACTACATGAACTTACCCTGATGGTAACCGGTGTCTTCGGTAAACCACTTCCTAATCAAAATGGAGCACCAATCCGATTAATGGTGCCCTGGAAGTATGGCTTTAAGAGCATCAAATCGATCAAAAAAATTGAATTTACAGATCAGCAGCCAAAAAGTTTATGGAACGAACTATCCCCCCAGGAATACGGTTTTTATGCAAATGTGAACCCTGAGGTTGATCATCCTCGCTGGTCTCAAGCTAAGGAACGTCCAATTGGAAGTTGGTTTTTTCAAAAGATCCCAACCAAACCCTTTAATGGTTATGAAAATGAAGTAGCTAGTCTTTACAAAGGAATGGATCTAAAGAAAAATTATTAATTTGATAGTCCTGGTTGCTCTACCTTCCAATAATTTAGCGAACCAAGCTCGCCAAAAAAAAATTCTTAGCAGAATTTAAGGCACAGGAATCAAGTATAGAATTATTGAGTAGAGCCAAACTAAAGTTAAGCAATTTCTTGTTAAGAAGCCAAACAGACAATAAGTGTTTAACCTGATAAAACCTTTGGCTTAATCAATGGCAAAGTTAGTACTTCATTGTGAACAATTTGGAGATGGACCAGATCTGATCATTCTTCATGGACTGTTCGGTTCGGGCAACAATTGGAAAAGCTTTGCCAAAAAGCTTTCGAAAGATTTCAGAATTTCTCTAGTAGATTTAAGGAATCACGGAAGATCCCCACATTCTGAGGAGATGGATTATGATGTGATGTTAGAAGATGTCCTACTGTTTCTGGAACAAAAAATTGCAGGTAGTGTTTCGATTTTTGGACACTCTATGGGAGGAAAGACCGCAATGCAGTTGGCACTCAGGCATCCGCAAAAAATACAAAATCTTATTGTTGGGGATATCTCACCTGTAGTCTATACGCAGACAGACGGTCACAAAAATTATCTTCAGGCATTAAGTAACATTCCACTTACAAATGGACTCACTCGTACTAAAATTGATAACCTGCTCAGCAAGTCTATTCAGGAGAGCACAATCAGGTCATTTTTACTGACAAACCTTGAAATTCAAGGAGGCCAATCTAGTTGGAAAATAAATTTGAAGGCACTTGAAGAAAACTTGAATAATTTACTGGATTTTCCGATTGATCCAAAGATGCTACCTTTTGATGGAAAAACCTTATTCATAGCTGGGAAAAATTCAAATTACATCCAAACCCATCATCAACCTATTTTACATCGTTGGTTTCCAAATCATCGATTAGTTCGGCTTAAAAATTGTGGCCATTGGATTCATATTCAACAGCCTGAAGCGCTCATAAAGACGCTAAAATACTTCCTTTCTGAAATCTGAGCTAAGACCTTTGGTCACGAGTAAAAGCCCTTTTCGCGAAATTGATATTCGGCTTCCAAATTTACGATTTGCAGCTCGCTGCTGGGGTCCAGAGAATGGAATCCCATTTCTTGGGATGCATGGATGGCTGGATAATGCCGCGACATATGATCACATTGCCCCACTTCTACCCGAACTTCGCCTAGTGTCATTAGATTTTCATGGACATGGTTTCTCGGATCACCTGCCTCCCGGCATCGCATATCATTTTGCAGATTCTATCGATTTGATGTTCCGTGTCGCAGATCAATTTGGCTGGAGGAAATTCAATCTAATAGGACACAGCATGGGTGCTGCAGTGGCAGCTTTGATGGCTGGAGTTCTTCCAGAAAGAGTTCAAAACACAATTTTAATTGAAGGATTAGGACCTTTCTCAAGGCGAGACAGCTATGGTCCCAGAGCGCTCAGACTTTCTATGGAAGGGATGAAAAGTATAGAACGCAAGAGCATGCCTTTGTACCCAGACGTGGAAGCCGCAGTTCAGGCACGTTACAAGGTTGGAGGGATGAAGTTAAACTCCGTGAGGACGCTGGTCCAACGGGGGGTCCGGATGGTGGGAAACGGGGTGACTTGGGCATCAGATCCGAGACTTCGTGTAGGATCTAGAACCTATTTTTCAGAGGAACAGATCATTGAGTTTTTGAAGCAAATTCGTTGCCCTACCCTACTGATTCATGGTGACTTTTATTTTCAGGAAAACCCTGATTGGCAACAGAGAATGCGGGCTCGATGCGAGTATGTATCAGACTTGCAGGATGTCCTCCTCTCTGGAGGACATCATCTTCATTTAGACAATCCAAAACCTGTTGCACAGGCGATTCGCTGTTTCCTAAAAAATAGAATCTGACCGTCTGATTATTTTGGGATGTCTCCCACCACACCTTCAACGTAATACATCATACTAAGTAGATCTTGGTCTGATGGAATAGAGCCTGCCGCAATCGCTATTGAACCGTCCTGCCCTTTAATCGGACCTTTAAAGACTACGAACTCACCACGAGCAATTTCATCTTTCTTTGCAAGTACCATATCCTGAATGTCTTGAGGTACCATTTTACCAAAAGGGGATATGTCAACAGCTCCTGTCTCAATTCCCCACCAATCACTAGAAGGCTTCCAAGTACCATTTTTCACTTGGTTGTAAATGTGCTCATAGTAGATGCCCCAATTGAAAATATTTGCTGTTAAGTGCGCTTTTGGACCATAAAGACTCATGTCTGAATCATTGCCAATCGCGTAAAGCCCTCTCTTCTCAGCTGCTTGTGTCGAAGCAGCTGAATCTGTAGTGATTGTAACGACATCAGCCCCGTTGTCCATCAAGCTATTTGCGGCTGCACCTTCTTTTGCAGGGTCAAACCAGGAGTTCACCCAAATAACCTGAGTAGTAGCTTTAGAATTTACTGATCGAACACCCAAGGTAAATGCGTTAATATGCCGAATGATTTCTGGAATAGGATGTGAACCGATGATCCCAATCTTATCGCTTTTGGTCATCATTCCTGCCACCATTCCAACTAGATATCGAGCTTGGTACATGCGAGCGAAGTAATTCCCCATATTATCATGGGTCCTGAAGCCACTAGCGTGCATGAAGATCGTATCGGGAAATTGCTTTGCAACATTTAGGGTCGGATCCATGTAACCAAAACTTGTGGTAAAGATAATGTCATACCCTCGGCGAGCTAGATTTCTCATTACGCGTTCCGAATCTGTCTCCGGAACGCTTTCGACATAGGTGGTCTCTACACCCATTTTCTCTAGATGACGACGACCCAAATCATGAGCGTAAGTCCAGCCCCCATCTCCCACAGGTCCAACGTAGACAAAAGCCACTTTGGGATCAGCCGCATAGGCAAAATTCGGGACTCCTAGCATGAGGGCCACCAAGATGGTCAGTAGATGCTTGATCATGAGGCACTTCTCCATTGCAAATTGTGAAATGGCAAAAGCTAGTGCTTATCACCACGAAAGAAGGGAAATCCTAGCGCAGCTGGCATAAAAGTCTGCCCTGCACGGCGATTGCGCACAGTAACCACCGTCAACACAACGATGGTCAACAAATAAGGGAACATTTCCAAAACATAAGATGGGATCTTCAAGCCCATCACTTGGGCTTGGAGTTGGAAAGCGATTGCAGCCCCAAAAAGATAAGCTCCCCACAAGGCCTTACCTGGATGCCAGAATGCAAAGATCACCAGTGCCACTGCAATCCAACCTCTTCCAGCCGTTACATCATCTACCCAAAACGAAGTAAGCACCATCGGGAAATAAGCCCCACCAAGACCAATCAACATCCCACCAAAAATCACACATAGGTAGCGGATCTTTACTACTGACAAACCGAGTGCATCACATACGATAGGAGCTTCTCCAACAGAGCGAATCTGCAGTCCCCAATTTGTGTGAAAAAGCATAAACCATAATCCAGCCACAAAAAAATAAGACAGGTAGACCATCAAATCCTGATTAAAGAAGGCATTTCCAAATATTGGTATCCACTCCAATCCTGGAATCGGAATTCTATTTAATGAGGTGACTGTACTTCCAATCAGCGCATCTCCAAAAAGTCCGCTGAGACCAGTTCCAAGTAGAGCTAGTGCCAATCCGGAAGCTATTTGATTCCCTCGAAGGCTGATACAAACAAAACCATGTAGACCAGATAATGCTCCGGCAGCCATCATAGCTCCTATCAAGGCAAAAACTTTAGAACCTGTCTGTAGGTCTAACACAAAAGTGACCAGAGCACTTACGAGCATGATGCCTTCCATGCCAAGATGGATTACTCCTGCTCTCTCACTGAGTACACCACCTAATGTTGCAAATAACAAAGGGGTTCCCATGGTAACTGCAGTGGTCAGTATGATGGTCAATAACTCTGGCGTTGTCACACGGCAATTCTTCTGCGAAGTCGATAGCTCAAAAAAAGTTCAGAACCAATCACGGTGAAGAGTAGTAATCCCTCAAATAGGTAGACCACAGCAATCGGGAGTTGATACTCAACTTGAAGTAACTCCCCTCCAACAAAGATTACTGCCAACAGAAATGCGGTTCCAATAACTCCTATTGGATGATTTCTCGCCAGACGGGAGACAATAATGCCCGTGTAGCCATAGTTGATAGAGAAATTCTGCTGCAACCTATGGTGAATCCCTGCTACCTCAGTCATTCCAGCTAGGGCTGCAACGGCACCACTTAAAACAAGGACAATGAACAGAAGATTCTTTGTATTGAAACCAGAATAATCTGCGGCAGATAAATTGTCTCCAGCCACCCTGATTTTAAAGCCAATTGTGGTAGACCTGAGTAGGATCCAAGTCAAAATTGCGAGAAAAATTCCTAGTGGCAAACCCCAATGGACAGTTGTGGAACCAATCATTGGTAAATAAGAAGACTCCCCAAAAGAAGGTGTCATTGGAAAATTTAATGTACTTGGATCTCGCCAAGCTCCGTATAAGAGGTAGTCAGCAAGGCTGATGGCCACATAATTTAATAATAAGGTTGTGATGATTTCATTCACCCCAAACCAAGAGCGCAACCCAGCTGGAATAGCAGCCCACATACCTCCAGCAACGAGGGTCCCAATTAGGAGTATTGGCAACATGAAATAGGCATCAAGTGCTTCACTAAACTCTAATGCTAGCCAAGTAGTGGCGATGGCTCCTAGGTAAAGCTGTCCTTCCGCTCCAATGTTCCAAAGATTTAGTTGAGCCGCAATGGCGACCCCCAATCCTGTCAAGAGTAAAGGGGTCATTTTGAGAAATAGATCCTGCCAACCCCATTGATCAAAGAACATTAGGGCACCTACACTTGGATAGGCCTCCATTGGGTTTACCCCCACCACCGCAAGTAAAACGCTACCCAATATCAAGGCGAAAACAATCGAGCCAACTGTGACTGAAACTTGAACGCTCAGTGGCGTCTCCAGCCTACGTTCAAGTTCAAACACGATCGATCAGGCCCTTTCGCCAGTCATAAGCAGCCCAATTTTATCAATCTCAGCTTTTTTTTTGGACGTTTCGCCAACAATATTCCCTCGGCAAATCACGTAGAGGTAATCACTCATTAATAGTAATTCCTCAAGATCCTCTGAAATAAGCAAAATAGCCAATCCATCGGCACGTGCTTGAAGCAATTGATTCTGCAGAAAAGCGGTAGCATGAATATCAAGTCCTCGTACCGGTTGTGCGGCCAGCAAAAATTTTAATGGCCTTGAGGTTTCGCGGGCCAAAATTACTTTTTGCATATTTCCACCAGATAGCTGGCCAATGGGAGTTTTTTCAGACGCTGCTCTGACATCAAAAACTTTCATACGCTCTCTGCCAAAAGCAGTGATCTTGTCTCGCTGTAACCATCCACTGCTTTGAAATCGATGGTTGTGCAAATCCCTCAAAAGAAAATTTTCTGCTACTTCAAGATGAGGAGCAATACCATAACGTTTACGGTCCTCTGGGATATAGCCAACACCTTTATGAATCAGTTCTGAAACAGATGCACCTTTTTGCTCCTTACCAGCAAAATGGTATTCTCCAGTATCCAAGCCTCTCAGGCCAACAAGAACCTCTGAAAGAGAGGCCTGTCCACTTCCAGCCAAGCCAGCCAAGCCAACAATTTGTCCAGCACGGATTTCCATGTTGATATTTTGCAGCAACCAATGACCAAGTTCATGACGCAATCCAGCGTTTTTCAACCTGACGATAGTTGTATTTTGACATTGATCTGATGAGACTTTGGAAGCTTTTGATTTGATCTCAGCCGTTCGAATTGTGCTTTCTCCCATCATTAAACGGGCTAATTCTGAAGGGTTAGTCTCGCCTCTATTTCGAATAGCCTTAACCTTACCGTGACGAAGAACCGTTATTCGATCCGAGAGTTCGATGACCTCCTGCATCTTGTGAGAGATAAAAAGAATGGAGTGTCCATCTTTTTTCATTTGGTGAAGGATTTTGTAAAGCGACTCGGATTCTTGGGGAGACAATACAGCAGTGGGTTCATCTAGGATCAGAATTTTGGCTTTCCTGAACAGAACCTTGAGGATTTCAACTTTTTGTTGCTCCCCCACTGAAAGATCTTGAACACGCAGATCTGGGTTTAATTCCAGGCCATAACGTATTCCCAATTCCTTGATCTGCTGACAAACTCTTGATTTTTGTAAGCGAAACGATTGAGGAGTCCCTAGAATGATGTTTTCAGAGACACTGTGATTTGGAATCAGCATAAAATGCTGATGTACCATCCCCACACCCTTTGCGATGGCTTGGGCTGGATTTTTAAGGTAGAGGGGTTTCCCCTCAAGCAAAATGGAACCGGAATCTGGAATGTAAAGACCACTGATAATATTCATCAGTGTTGATTTTCCAGCCCCATTTTCACCTAGAATCGTATGTATTTCCCCACGATTTAAAGTAAGGTCGATCTGATCGTTTGCAACAATTCCTGGAAATTCTTTGTGGATTTTTTGAAGTTCCAGAACAGGATTCACTTGTGAGTTCTGGTTGCGTTGTAAACTAGTCCACCCGTGATCACATATTTTTCAAGCAGGCGTTTACTTTCTTCCACCATAATTCCTTCTTTCAAACGAATACCTCGTTGCCTTAAGACACCTTCAATGTTAGTGGGTAAGGGACCTTCATCAAATCCTGTGATTTGTTCAACTTCTTGGCTGGAGGCTGCATAACAAACTTCTCTGACTCCAGACCAAATTACAGCTCCCAAGCACATTGCACACATCTGAGCGTTCACCACGATTTGGAATTCTGGAAGTCCTTCAGCCCCCAAATCATGAGTGCCAACTGCCTTCTGTGCAAGGCTTAGAGCCACCACCTCAGCGTGCGCTGTCGAACAGCCTGTGGCAACGACTAGATTGACTCCAACAGCAATCAACCTACCTGATTTTAACTCAAAAACTGCGGCGCCAAATGGTCCTCCAGTCCCTTCAACAATTTGTCGATCAGTTAGACCTAGCACCAATTTCATTCGTTCTTTAGTGCTCAGAAAAAAATCCGGTTGATCCTCCAAAAAATCTGGAATCCATTCAGGCAGATACAATTCAATTTGGTAAGGAAGCGGATTCATAAAGGATTGCTTCTTTAAATGTTGGAAATCAGGATGCGTGCACCTTTATCCCAGTGTACTTCCTCTAAATTTTTTCCTGGGCCTTCTCGATCAACAATCAGAAAATCTTGCTTGGAAACCAAAGGGAGTAACGGATGGTGCCAAACACCTTTTGAGTACTGCACCCCTTGATTACCTTGGGCTAAAAAACATCTCACTGCCTCGGGCTTGGGTTCAGATGCCACCACGACCAGCCAGGGCTCGGGCTGTAAAGGAACAAACGCCTGGGATCCCAGCGGATGTCTTTCAACTAGCTTAAGTTCCAGGGGACGGGGCCGAGAACGTCCTCTAAAAATTGACAAAATTGCCGCACCGTCATCTAACTCTACCTCGGATAGAGCATGGTGTCTCTCTGTAGTCCCCTCATTGATCATGAAGGATTTTGCATTGTTCGGTTCGATCACCCGGCCAAAGGAAGCAAAGCTTTCTTCCGTCAATGGTTCTGGTTTAACCTCAATCACAGTTTACTCCCAAAAACCCGGAATCGTGAAATACCTCCATCCGGAAAAATGTTTAGTTTAACATGGCTGATAGGTCCTATTTTTTCGAGATCCTTCAATTCAAATTGATGGATTGTATTTGGGGTTAGATCTTTGGCAGTCAGCAATTCCGGCCAAAACATGGACTGGGCAATAAGAGATTGATCAGTCCCCCATTCAATATTTTGCCCCTGGACCGAACATTTTGCGGGTGAATTTCCTTTGTAGAAAGACGTATCCACTTCGATTCTGTTGGCTTTTCCAGGTGCACCCAGAGCAACCAACAACCAATCAAAACCAGGTTCACGACGACGCCTAGTTTCCCAGCCATCACCCATATTAATACCTCTGGCAGAATCCAAGACAGCCTGCACATTTCCATAGTGAGCGTCATTGTATGCTATGATTCTTCCTCCGTTTTTGAGACCAGACAACTCAATCTCCGACCCAGATCTTGACCAATCAGGAATAACGTTTCCATATGCTCGGAATCGTGCAATGCCTCCATCAGGATAAATGTTCAATCTCAACCAACGCCATGGGCCAAGATGTTGGCAATCGAAAAAATGTCGTTTCGATGGACCAAGGCTTACAGATTCTAGAATTTCCTCCCAACTTTCGGATGCATCTCCAGGATCATCCTTTTCTTTGGAACCCCAAACTGAGGCTGCTGGAGGAAAATTACCCGTAAAGTGGGTGGTGTCTAATTCTAGGCCTACCAAATCTCCTGGAACTCCCAAACGAATCACACACCAGTCATGTCCTCCATATCGCCGACGTTTACTTTCCCAACCGTCCATCCATTTTCCAAAATCATCGTAAACATCTGGTTTGAAAACAGGATCTGTTTCAACCAACATCCTTTCCCGAGACGCAAAGCTATCATCGCTGCAACGCAAGGCAACCGTCCCAAGTCTTGGTAAACAGAGATTCGTAGTTGATTTAACAAAATCAGGAATTTGAATAGTGTTTTGAATTACCGTTTCCGTCATAAATACCTAAAAAATGACGTTAGTATCTCTTAACTGCCTCTGTAGGTCGAATAACCGAAAGGGCTTAATAATAGTGGGACATGATAGTGTTGCTCTGGGTTCAGAATTTCGAACTCAATCCTGACCACGGGATAGAAGAAGCTTTCGATATTTTGTGAAATGAAATATTTCTCCACATCAAAACTTATTCGATAATTGCCTTTGGCCAATGAGCCTGGTTCTAATAGGTTTGTTAACCTTCCATCGGCATTAGTCGATCCATGTCCGAGCAGTTGCCATTCAGAGTTGATCCAAGATTCCAAC
>MDTD01031044.1_pt1 | contig 10292 bp, 2 predicted proteins | sample 811221 | NCBI WGS metagenome assembly MDTD01 (sample SAMN05326646, study PRJNA326480) | marine metagenome | isolation source: seawater | place: Pacific Ocean: South West | collected 2011
ACAAGCATTTGTAATATCAACATTAATTGTAATAATACTATCACATCCAGCAGCATTCGTTAGGATTTGTGTATATACTCCATCTTGAGTATAAACCTGACCGTTAACCACAACTGAATCCTGACCAGTTTCATTTAATGTAGAGGATGATGTTGCTAAAACGTTAATATCAACTGAGTCATATACAGTACAATTACTAACACTATCGTAGGTAATTGCTAAATAACTCGAAGAAACTGTAGGATTTATAACATAAGTTGCAGTAGTTGTTCCCGTTGGGCCACCACTCCATGATACTACACCACCAGTACCTGTAGCTTGAAGAATCACTGAATCTCCGCTACAAACTGTTTGATCTATACCTGCATCGACAGTTACACCAAAACAAGCATCAACATCAACAGCAATATTATCCAAAGCAATATCTCCCGTAAATGAAGCACCTCTAACAGCTCTAAAACGAACATCAATAACACCTGTGTAACCAGCTAAAGAAACCACTCTTTGTAGCCAAGGATCTCCTTGAGCCGCTTGTTGTTCACCAACAAGGCTATCAAGAGTTGTCCAGGTTGAACCATCTGAAACATCCACATACAAAGTTGCCATAGCAGCACCGTGCATGTGATAATAAAAAGATAAAATAGTTCCAGTAGCAGGACTTGCTCCTAAATCTACTTGAGGCGCATATAATTCAGCTATATCACCAGATGCCCCTCCAGTTGCTTCAGTGAAAAAATAGTTATTGCCATCGTAAGGTGCCAATGGACCTGTTCCACTTGAAGGAGTACCTCCTCCGTTAGTTACAATATCCCATTCAAATGTAGTTGTTGGTATATTACCTGGTAAAGAACTCCAACAGTTCTCATCAACATTTTGGTTACTTTCTACATCATCAAACCATGGAACAGAAGCAGGCAAACAAGAAGTCGTAAAATCAAAATTTGCTGACCAAGCACTGGTATCACCAGGCCCACAAACAGCTCTGTAGTAAACAGAGTAAGCTGTATTTGCTGTCAATCCTGTTAAAGTGTAACTAGCTGTATCGTTAACAATTGATGGTGTCACACCTGAAATTATTGTACCTGAACCTTGAGCAAATCCAGCAGGGCCATATTCTAGATCAAAAGCTGTTGCACTAGAACAACCAAGAGGCCATTCAAGATCTGCAGATGAAGATGTAACGGCTACTGAATACATTGCACCAGGAGATGGACACGATGGAGGAGCTGCTATTGTGATTGTATAGTCTTCAGTTTCTCCATAAGAATTGGCAACACAAGGATCAACACTAACTCCATTAGTTGCATACATTGCACGAACTCTCATTCTGTGCTGACCCGCAGGAGGAGTACATGAAAGTGTTACTGGAAAGGAAGCAGATGAGTTAGCAGGCACCGTTCCATTTGAATATCCAACTCTTTCTGTAGCATTATCAAAAACACCATCGTCGTTGTAGTCAATCCAAACTGCTATACCTACAGCATAAGCACCTACATACACTTCACAATTATAAGTGGAGCTTGGCATCAAAGTAGTAGTAAGTAATGCATCTTGACTATAATCAGAATAACCAAGTGTACCTGAAGGACAGCCCGTTCCAGAATTGTTATCCAATGAGTTTAATATCACTCTAGCGATTTCATCACCATATATACATCCTGAAGATGAATTAGGTATACAATAACATGCTGTTGCGGCATTTTGAGCAACATACCAATCATTAGAATAAACAGTATCATTACCAGCAGTACAAATTGTCATTAATCTATAGTAAGTTGATACGGTTTGTGAAGAAGAATAAGAAGCAGTATTAGCCCCAGCAATATCAGTCCAAGTAATTTGGTCTGTAGATGATTGCCACTGATATACAATACCGGATAAACTTGTTGCCCCAGTATTTGTAACTGTAAAATTATCACATGTACTACTATCTCCTGCAGTAGTTCCAGGGTTTGGAATACCTGCACAGTTTGTACCAAGCATAATATTTACTGAAAAGTCAGTGACAGAACCCCAGCTAAAAGAAGCGCAAGGATCAAGAGGATTAGAACCACTTTCTTGTTGCATTACCCTCATACCACGCACACCTGGACTTGCACCAGATGGAACTGTGAAGTTATATGTTTGAACAGCTGATGGTGGAGTACCTGACCAGGTTCCAACAGATTCTGATGCATCAAACACACCATTACCATCAAAATCGATCCAAACTTCTCCTGCTCCAGCATAATTTCCTCCACAAGAACCAAATTGAACATCACATGAATAAGATGACCCTGTACTCAAATCAACCATCAAAGCAGTTTGATCTTCTACTCCGGCAACACCTGGACAACCTGTATAAGCAATTGAAGTTGCATTATCTCCACTCATATTAAAAGATTCTAAATTTGAATCAGCCGTACTGCTTGGCCCACCAGTTAAACAATATGATGGAGGTGGTGGTGGTGGTGCTGCGGCTGAAATCACAACACTAAAATCTGTAACAGATCCCCAATTAAAAGAGGCACATGGGTCAAGAGGAGTAGAACCACTCTCTTGTTGCATTACTCTTATTCTGTGAGTTCCAACAACTGCCGTAGCAGGAACAGTAAAGCTAAAATTTTGTACAGTTGCTGGAGGTGCTCCAGACCAAGTGCCAATAGATTCCGAAGGATCGAAAGTTTGATTTCCATCAAAATCAATCCAAACTTCGCCTGCTCCCGAATAATTACCTCCACAAGTACCAAAAAGAACATCACATGAATAAGATGATCCAACAGTTAAATCAACTGAAGAGGCTGTTTGATCCTCAACCCCTGCAACTCCAGGACATCCTGTATATGAAATTGAAGTGGAGTTCTCACCCGTAATATCAAATGATTCAAGGTTTGAATCAGCCGTACTACTTGGCCCACCTGATGTACAATATTGTGCTATCGCATTGTTACTTAAAAAAGTAATCGATAACAAGAAAGCTAAAGCATATTTCCAGTTAAATATGCTTAAATAGTAATTATCTCTCATAATATTTATTATTTAATTTTGAATTTATTTTAGTAGATACGTAAATATAATCCAAAAAATGGATAATCAAAAATTTACATGTAAGCTAATGAACCCCTACTCTTTAACAATCTTAATCATTGCTTTCCCATTTTGATGATGGATTTCGATGTAATAGATACCTGGGTCAAAATCTTCTAAAGAAATGTTATTGGTAACTTTTTGAATCTGTTTAACCAATGCCCCTTTTGAGTCTACAACATTTATTAATGATACGCTTGTTAAATTTTCAATCCCAATTAGATTAACAATATCCATCGTTGGATTAGGGTATGCACTTAAGCCATGAGAACCAATATCATTTAATCCAGTAAAATTCAGGGTAAGATTGATGGTAATGGTGCTATCACAACCATTTGAATTCGGTATCACTTGAACATAGGTTCCTGATTGATTAAATACCTGACCGTTTAATTCTAAAGAGTCTACAGCATTCAAGTTTAATACGCTTGTAGTATGATTATTTACGCTTATAACTACATTATCCGAGTTAGAACATCCATTCGAATCCGTTCCAATAACAGTATAGGATGCAGAACCATTAGGAACAAATGGCTGACCATCTATAACTCCATTGTCCCACTGATAAGTCAAACCACCGGCTGCAGACAAAACAGCTGTATCACCTTCACATAAATCCTGATTTACACCAGCATTAATATTGGGCTGAGCTAAAATTGTAATATCAACCTGATCGTTTGCACCACACCCAGAGGTAATGGAATAATACACCGTGTAAACTCCTGGATTTAAGTTTGAAGGAACAAAAGTGCCTTGAACAGGGTCTGATATTCCAGGCCCACTCCAACTACCACCACTGGTAGCTGCAGATAAATTAAATGATTGGACATCATTACATAATGGGGATACAGGATTGATTGTGGCATTTGAAACCGAGTCAACTATTAAAGTAATCGTATCTGATGAAGCACAAATACCAGAAAAAGAATAGGTTATTAAATGAGTTCCGACTCCTGCAAGTTGGGGGTCAAAAACACCTGTTGATGCATTTGAAATCCCATTACCAGACCAAACTCCACCCTGAGTAACTGATGTTAATGAGAACGGACTAGCAGTTAAACATACATTATTAGAATTTAATGGACTAATTGTTGGGTCTTGTGTGTTATTAACAACAATTGTTATTTGATCTACACCTCCACAAGCAGCTGCAACAGTATACGATATTACATGACTTCCAGCACCTGCAACAGATGGGTCAAAAATACCACTGATTGAATCCGTAATTCCAACACCAGACCAAACACCCCCAGTGGATGATACACTTAATGAAAATGATGCTGCCGAAGAACAAACAGAAGATACCGGAGTAATCGTTGGTGAAGAAACTGCTGAAACGACTATATCAATTGTGTCGGCCCCATTACAGGTTGAGCCAGAAATTGAATAAATAATTTGATGAGTCCCTATTCCTGCTACTGCTGGATCAAATGTTCCCAATGAACTATCTACAATTCCTGATCCACTCCAAACACCACCTGGTGATGAAGCCGCAAGGTTAAAAGCATTGTTATTGGAACAAACTGTTCCAACAGTTTGAATAGAAACAGCTCCGTTTGGATCAATGACAACTTGAACTGGTGTTCTTGGAGTGATGCAAGGGGGTCCTGAAACCTCCCAATCATAGAAAAAGTAATAATAATCCGGATAGCCAAGCAAACCAGCACTACTAGTAGTAATCTCAAGAAGTCCGTTTATGTTGTAAGGATAGTTAGCACCTGCACTGTTTCTGAATAAATCTTGATTCACACCATTGGTGGTTCCTAACTGATAATCGGTTCCAACAGCAATTGAAAAATCTAGGTCTATTCTACTCTCTCCGATTGGAACATAAACAACTCTTGAATCTAAAACTGTTCCATTATCATCTCTTAATTCAACCGTTCTGTTTCCTGCAGTTGATGCATAAACCTTAACAGATTTTAATACGGATGCAGATAGGCAATCAAAAATCAAGTGCTGATTACCATTGTAATTTGCTCCTGCACCAATGGTATTATCTGATGGAGCACCATATACAGACGGTGCTGGAATTGAGTCCTCCACATAAAAAGTTTGAGTTGAGCTTAATAGAGGAGTTGTAAAATTATTACCACTTGATAAGTAATTACCTCCAGTCGAACTATCGTACCAATTTAGTGTGCCATTTCCTGAACCATTTGCAAATAAATTAAATGTATTAGGTGTGCAACTTGAAATGTTTGAAGATGATGTGGGGGGTTGAGCCATAGAAATTGTCACTGGTTTTCTTGCAGATGAACAACTAGGAGTTTCAATTTCCCAATCGTAAAAGAAATAATAAAAATTTAAAGGTGTATTGGCATTACTTTGCTTGATTGAAATTAAATTAGCAATATCATATGGATATGAAACTCCTGCATTATTTCTGTACAAATCAGGAGTAGAATTTGCAGCAACACCCAACTGATAATCAGAACCAGCTACAACAGGAAAATTAAGATCTATTCTCCCTTGTCCATCAGGAATATTAATTGTAGCAGACTGTAAAACATTTCCTGTAGCATCTCTCAATTCTACCGTTCTATTTCCTGCCCCATCTGCATCAACCCAAACAGACTTTATTGTAAAGTCAGTTAATGCATCAAATACCAAATGTCTATTACCGCTAGTGTAATAGCCGCCACCACCAAAAGAGTTATCAGTTGGACCGGCATAATTTGTACCACCAGTAGAAGAAGCCTGAACATAATAAGTAGTAGATGATGATATCACAGGAGTTGTATAGTTTGCTCCTGTTGCGATAGAAGAACCTCCAACAGCCTGATCAAACCACTCTAAAGAATAATTCGAGACTGCTGATAATTGCACCGATTGAGCAGAACAAAGACTCACATTGTCAATTTGTGGCTCAGCAAGTTGACCAATGGCAATATAATTATTTTGAACAAGAGTGTCCATTCCACATGCTCCACCATCTACTATTAATGTGACAGTATACAGACCAGAACCAACATAGTTATGTGATGGGCTAAGCTGGGTGCTAGAACTTCCATCTCCAAAATCCCATTGATATGATGTGCCATTAGAACTAGTATTTGTAAAGGCAACATTTAAAGTAGAATCACATGTACTATTAAGATTGGTTGTGAAGGAAGCAACTGTACCTGAAGTGCTATTGCCCGTTTGAACTTGAATTGCAATTGCCCTTCTCCCTACAGCTCCATTAGGACCAATTGCATTTACAGACACCCAATAAGAAGTGTTGGGCGACAATCCTGTCAAAGTATAATTGGTTGATGTAGAAGATCCAACAGAATCCATATACATATTTCCCAATACAAAAACCGAATATTCAGTAGCAGATGTCACTGGATCCCAAGACAAGGTTAAACCATTACAAGATGGCGATGATGAAATATTTGATGGGACATCAATGATTGAAAAAGGTGTATCAGAAACATCAGTACTAGATCCGCGAGTTACTCTGATAAGTGCCTCACCCGTAACAAGTGTAGATGGAACTGTCCAATTAAAATATCTTAAGGCGGCTCCAACATTTGGAGCAACCGTATTCCATGAAGCGCCATTATCCAATGAATACTCAATAGAAAATGATCCTGAAGTCCCATGCGCATCCCATCTAATAAGTTCTGATTCTCCTGGAACAAGAGGATCTCCTCCATTTGGAAAAGTCAATGTAACATCACTATCTCTGTATTCATATACAACATAAAAGTCTTGCGGACCTGAAGGAATATTATAGCCATCAAGCTGAATGGTGTAATTACCCGCAGCAGGATTGTCAATAGTAATTTGCTCCATATTATTTAAATGATCTGAACCCTGAACGGCATTAGAATTTAATGATGATACGTTTGGGGTTGGATCTAAAACCCAAGGATTGTAAGTTGTATTTGAAGGAGATGTTATTTGCATATCAATGTCATTAACCAATGCTGTAGCTGCATTAGCAACACCTTCAACATCTGCCCAATAAACCATGACTCTTAATTGCTCTTTTCCCGCTGGGACATTTAAAGTAATTGTTTTAGAACCTTGATTATCTAAAGAATCATAAAAATATTGTTGATTTAATAAAGTATTATAAGCCCTTCTCAAGTTTACCCTACCCCATCCATATTTAAAGTCTGGGCCAGGATTACCTAAATCTTCAGCGGTATTGAGAACGGTTCCCTTTATTAATGCTGAATTAGGATTTTGACCTCCATTAAGGTCTTTATATGCATGGTAAAGTTGAGTGATCGAACCAGCAACACCAGGACAAGACATAGATGTACCTGTTTTATAGGCATAAGAATTAACATCTACTGTTGAGTATACACTTGTTCCTTTTGCGCAAACATCTGGCTTTATCCTTCCATCTTCTGCTGGTCCTCTACTACTTGAATTTGCAAGTCCATCAGTAGATGTTAAATTTCCAACGCATATTACGTTTTTTCCGGCCTTGTGTCCACCAGTGATGTTCCCCCATCCTGATCCTGCACCATATCCGCAATTTGACGTGCCACTATTTCCAGCTGAGAAAACATGTATTAGAGATGTATAGTCGTCTATTTGTTCATCTAAATCTCGAGATAAAGCAGTATATCCTGCATTACACCCATTGCTATATGATTTGGAAGTAATAACGAGGTCGTCATTTTGATACATGGCTGGCACAGAATTGTAGTTGTTGTTATTAGAACCAAACACATATAAAAATGCACCAGGAGCCATCCCCTTTGCTAAAGGATCTAGATTTCCTGCACTCATAATTGTACCCGCACAATGATCTCCATGGTCACCGCTATTTGAATTTATATTACTCTGATCAATTCTTCCCTCATAATCAATATGAGGACCAATAACTCCATCATCTTGCATCATTACCGTAACTCCGGTCCCATCATATTTAAGTCCATTTGGATCAGGACTATTTAAATAATTTGAACGAACAAGGGTTCCTGCAGAATGATTTTCAGGAAGTGATGGAGGGTTAATCGGCTCAATAGAAAAAACACCAGGATAATTTCGTAGGCTCAATAATTGAGTTCTACTAACCTTTAAAGTAACTCTATTGTGACGCAAGTTTGTTTCTTTAACTTTAAATCCATCGTTTGATAATTTTTTTAAGAAATTTTGCATTGAAAGCCCATCATATAATGAAGCAATCACTAACAGCTTTAAACCATCTTTGGTATAATTCGGGTAGTTTTTATTTGCAAGTTTTGGATGTAGTTTATATTCTGGCTTTACAGGATGAATCCCCATGATAGAGAAAAATTCACGAGAAATCTTAAGCCTATCAACATCCTCATAAGATGAAAAAGATGCGAAATAGCAATTTTTTGGCAGATAAGAAAGCAAGCTTACACCATAATTATCTTTTAATTGAGCTTTATATTGCTGATTTGGAACTGTTGAGAATTGAATTATCCCATAACTTTTCCCTTCACACTTTGAAAGTTTTAAAAAAGATTCATTATTAAAATCTTTAAAGTTTTGATTTAAAGTATATTCACCGGACAATAATTTAAGTTGCGTGCTTTGTTGATCTGGTGCTTTTTGAGAATAAGCAGTAAAAAAAGAAAGTACAAAAAAACCAAGTATTATCCTTGAAAATGTATTTTTCATTTTGAGTTCGATTAAGTTTAAATTTTAGCGTTGTTTTTAATTCAAAAAACAAAACAACACAAGTTAAGAAATGAACTGAAAAAAAACAAACTATTTTTGCTTAACTATTCTTTTGATTTGACGACTATTTTTAGATTTAATTGCCAAAAAATAAATCCCCGGATCGAGATTTGACAAATCTAAAGAACAACTTGGAGATGTGTTTTTAAAATTTAAAACAAGATTTCCAAAACTGTCAAATATCATACAATTAATCAAACCAGATACTTTGAAATCTAGATTTATTCTATCGAAAAAAGGCGTTGGATACACACTCATATCATCAATTTCAAGTATGTTTTGATCGCCAACATTAGAACAATATGTCCGATAACTATCAAACCAATTATAAACATCTATTAAAGATGGAAAAACACAATCGTTGTGCATTCCATTTCCCATATTAATCGCCTCGACATTTTGAGCTCCATTAGCCAACATAGCTGTTTCAGCTGCAATTGCATTTTGATATGTTACCTGCTCATCTCCAGTACAATAATACATTCTCACAGGTCTTATCGGAAGCCAGTCGTGATTGTCATTTGCGGACATGGCTTGCCAGAGAGGATGTGCCAAAGTGGCTGAGCTATTGATAAAGTTTTGAAGAACAGAATCAACAATTAAGGAATCAACAACTCCTGGTAATTGATTATTTAAATTATTCATACCTAAAGAGTTATTGTTACCATTAAAAAAAGGAACTACAATTGAATCGTATGGAGCGTGTAAAATTTCAGAATATGAATTAAAAATATTGCCATAAGCCAATTGATAAGAAGCTAATATGTAAACAATATAACCTGGCTTAGAATAAGTGGTGGCCATAATTGTGTCAGCCATTGCTCCTGAAATTTCATAAGGCCCTGAACAAGGCGCCGAAGCAAGAACATTAAAATCATTTAATAAATTATTGTCTTCAATATACTTGTGGGTTGCCATTGCGGCATGTCCTCCTTGCGAATAGCCGGTGAGAAATAGCTCTCCATTGTCAATCATCTGCAAACTATCGGAAATAAATTCTCTTACAGCTCTAATCATATCTATTGTAGCTGTAGCTTCTGATTCAGCATGACAATAAGGATGTAAACCTGGACCATCTCCCATTCCTAAATAATCAGGCATGACCACAAAGTAGCCTCCTGCGGCAAATATTTTACCTATATAGGCTTCTTGAACCTCTCTTGATGGCACATCTCCCTTTCTCAAGCTTGTACCATGCTCATAAACACCAATAGGAAACTCTGTGCAAGTTGTGTTTGTTGGGGTACAAAAAGCTCCAGAAGCAATGGTTGACTGACCATCAATTCCTGTGGTATTGTATATAATTTTATACATATCTACATCAAAAGTTAAGTTAAGACCAGTAAAAGAACTTAAAGTAGATGGATCCGTAGTATTTAAATATGTTGCGGAAACAAGGTATTGAGAATTTACATGGGATTGATTTAATATAAATAATGAACAAAAAATTAGGGGAATTATTTTCATATCTTGATTAAATTAGACAAATAAATATGAGACAAAAACAGGATCTTTGGCTTCATAAATTAAAATTTAAATTCCTTTAAATTAATTATTATTTATTTTCGAGG
>MDTD01149918.1_pt1 | contig 10291 bp, 7 predicted proteins | sample 811221 | NCBI WGS metagenome assembly MDTD01 (sample SAMN05326646, study PRJNA326480) | marine metagenome | isolation source: seawater | place: Pacific Ocean: South West | collected 2011
CTTCCGTGAGTTCTTTGAGCTTGAAGCTGGAATGGTGATGGGTGCCGATTTTTGTGTGTCGATTGGGGATCCAAGCTGCAGCTCCTCGGACGTTGGCTGCGACAGGCAACCACACGATCATGGCTGAGCAACTTCTACGGGAGTGGCCGCCGGGCTACGGCGGGGTGGAGCGTGTGGCCCATGAATTGGCGCTGGTGTCGGGTGATGCTGTTTACAGCTTCGACGCGCAGCCGCAGCGGCGGCGCGAGCCGGATCCTCTGCCGGTGTCCTATGACCGCATCCGCCTGCCGCGATTGACGGCTGGGCGATTGTTGGTTCCTCTGCCGTCCAGACGTTTGTGGACGCTGCTGTTGTCATCCCAGCCGTTGCACGGCCACCTGCCCTCGCCGGGGGTGTTGGCGCTGCTGCTGCTGGCGCGGTTACTCCGGCCCAGGCGTCGGGTCACTGCCCACTGGCACTGCTTCCTGGAGCGCTCGCCTGGCTTCAGCGGCCGTTTGTTTGCGCTGTACCAATGGCTCGCAGAGATGACTGTGCCTTGGCTATCAGCCGTGATCACCACCTCCCCGCTGCTTGCAGCCGAGCTGGAGCGTTGCGGCTGCAGGCCGGAGCAAATTGATGTGCTGCCCTGCTGCCTCAGCGCCGAACAGGAGACGGCAGCACTGGCGCTGCCGGAGCGTCAGTCGGCAGGTCCAGCTGCGATGTCTGTGCTGTTCATCGGTCGGCTTGATAGCTACAAACGCGTGGATTGGCTGCTGCAGGCCCTGGCTCAGCTGCCTCAGCCCTGGCGGTTTGATGTGGTGGGAGATGGCCCCAAACGCGCATCTCTGGAAGCCGCGGCGCAAGCGCTGGTTGGCTCCAACGCAGTGGTGCGTTTTCATGGCCGGCTTGATGAAGCGGCCAAGCTGCAGTGTCTTGCACAGGCGGATCTGCTGGTGTTGCCGTCCGATCGCTGCAATGAAGCCTTCGGAATTGTCCAGTTGGAGGCAATGGCTGCGGGGATACCGGCTTTGGCTTTTCAGAGACAGCGGTCCGGCATGGGCTGGGTTGGGCAGTTGGAGCAGTTCCCCTGGTCGCAACAGCCAGAAGCTCTGGCGGATGTCCTGCGCCAGTTGCAGGCGGACCCCGAGCAGCGGGAGGCGCTGGGCCGCCAATCCAGGCAGCGTTATCGGCGCATGTTCCAGCGGTCTGTGTGGTTACAGCAGTTGCAGCAGTTGGAGCAGTGGAACCTCATGAGATCAATTCAGGCCTAACCCAGTACTCTCGAAGGGGTTTTTGGCGGATGGGGTGCTGGCTGCCAGTTCAATGACAGATCCAGGTTCCAGGATTTCTGCACCAGCCGCACTCGAACTCGAGGGTGTGCGCCTTGATATTCCGGTGTTCACCAATGAGACCCGCAGTCTCAAGGCGTCGTTGATCCGCTCGGTGACGGGAGGTTCGCTGCGCCGTCGTCGCGGCGGGGCGGTGGTGACGGCACTCCAAGACATCAACTGCACCATCCATGAGGGGGAGCGGATTGCCCTGATCGGCCACAACGGCGCGGGCAAGAGCACGTTTCTGCGACTGATTTCGGGCATCTATCAACCCACGGCCGGGCTGTTTCGGGCCCAGGTGCCGGTGTTTCCGATGATTCACAAGAGTTTCATCACCAGCCCTGAGCTCAGTGGACTTCAGGCCATCAAGGCGCACTTCCTCTTGGTGCATGGCAATCTGCGCGGCTTCGAAGCTTTTCAGGAGGATGTGGTGGTCTTTGCCGGCCTTGGCGATTTCATTCATCTGCCGGTGAAGACCTACAGCCAGGGAATGGCGGCCCGGCTTTTGTTTGCAGTGCTCACCAGCGGCAGCCATGACTGTCTGGCCATGGACGAGGGTTTCGGTGCCGGTGACAACAACTTTTACGACCGGGCTCAGGAGCGTATGGAACGTTTTCTCAATACGGCAGGAACTCTGCTGCTCGCGTCCCACACCGAGGCCCTGCTGGAGCGTTTCTGCAGCCGTGGTTTGGTGTTCAGGGAAGGTCGCATCGTTTTTGACGGTTTGCTTGACGAGGCCTTGGCTTTCTATAACCAACCATGATCACCACACGCCTGCCCTTTTCTGCCAAGCCCTCACGCCGAAGTGTGCGTAGCACGCTGATAGAGGCCTGGCGAATGCGCCGCGTGTGGTGGTTCACCGCATCGGCTCGTACACGAGCTCGCTTTGTGCGTACTTATTTCGGCAGCTTTTGGCTTGGACTCTCCAACTTGTTTTCGGTGGCGGTCTTGTCGGCTGTCTACGGCACTGTGTTCAAAGTGCAGGATTTTCAGGCCTATGTGGTCTATTTAGGTTTAGGTCTGGTGGTATGGAACACAATTGCATCCGCAGTCTCTGAGGCACCCAATCTTTTTGAACATAATCATTCGCACGTGCACAACACCAATCTCAATCCTGTGTTTTACACCTTGGAAGAGTGGTCGTTTCATTTGCAGACATTTTTGATGTCATTTCTTCTGGTGGTTGGCGTACTCAGCTTTTTTCAGCACGCTTTAATTGCTTATTTGTTTGTCGGCTGGCTACCGATTCTTAATCTTTTACTCTTTCTGTACTGGTTTCCAGTGTTGGTTTGTCTTCTGGGAGCGCGCTACCGCGATATTTATCAACTTGTGCCAATTGCACTTCAATTAGTCTTTCTTTTGTCGCCAATTCTTTATCAAAAAAAGAATCTCGGAAACTTGCAGTGGACAGCAGATTTCAATCCGCTTTATCGCATTCTCAGTCCAGTAAGGCATACTTTAATGACTGGTGAAGTTGTATGGCTGCAGAACGGTTTGATCTTCTTGGTGAATGTGGTGGGCATTTGGTTGGCGATCCGGCTGATCAACCGAGAGCGTCCCAATCTTCCCTTCCTGATCTGATCGAAGGCTGCTTTTTATCCCAACCGCCATGGTCAGGCTGATTAATTTGCTCTCATGGCTGCCGGGTCATTCCGGATTCGGCAGTTATGTGCAACGGGTTGTGCCCCATTTGGACGGTTTGCGTTTGCAGATCGGTGAGGAAGGTCGTGGCAGCCTCGTGGAATCCAGCCAATGGACCACACACCCGCCTCCTTGGGCGTCGGGGCGTTCAATGCGCTTCCTCCAACGCAACAAGCTTGTACAGCACGGATTAAATCTGCCGGCATTGCTTCAGCGCAATGGCATGACTACTGATCTGCTGGAGGGGATCTACTCCCCGTTCTTTGATGCTTTGCTGGTGTGGCCAGATGTTCCGCAACTGATTACATGTCATGACCTCACGCCGTTGGTTGCAGCCAACAGCCGTAAGGCATGGATGCGTTACCGCTTCTGGCAGCCCCGCCACTGCCGAACGGCCACCCGGTTGATCGCCATCAGCCGTTACGTGGCTGATCAGCTGATGGATTTCGGCGTTGAATCGGATCGGATCGAGGTGATTCCTAATGGCATTGCTGTTGAACGTCCGCCGGTGCAAAGCCCGGAAAGTGAAGACCTGCTGGTATTGGCTCGTCACGATGTGAACAAAAACCTGCCGGCTTTGTTTCGTGGTGTCGCCCAGCTGCAGCGACGCTGGCCCCAGTGGCAGGGGGTTTTGAGGATTGTTGGTCGGGGTGGCCGTCAGTCTGCATTGGTGAAACGAATGCACTGTCAGTTGCCTAGGCCCAAGCAGGTGGAGTTGATTGATTCGCTTCCAAAAGCACAGCTCCTGCAGCATCTTCGTTCCAGCCTGGCGCTTCTGTCCTCCAGCACGGAGGAGGGATTTGACTATCCCGTGTTGGAGGCCAAGGCTGAAGGCATTCCTACGCTGATTAGCGATATTCCCGTGCACCGAGAATTCCACGAGGGTTCATCGCTTTTTTTTCCCGTTGACGATGATGGTGAGGCGTTGGCAGTTCAAGTCATTGCGTTTGCAAAGGATCGCAGCCTGTGGTCGCAGTTATCGAAGGCAAGCATTGATCTGGCTCATCACCTGAGTGTGAAAACTCAGGTGGCCAGAATTAACGATCAATTTCACCATCTTTGCCGGACGATCTGATCGATGGAGAGTCGCTTCCTTCAGCCCAGCAGTAACTGGGCAATCTGCTCTTCGAAGCGATCTTCTATTTTCTGGCTCATGTGGCAGTAGCGGCGCAGACGTTTCATACGCTCTGTATCGGGTTCATCCGCAAGGTGTTGATGCAGGGTGGTTGTGGCTTGCATGGCTGCTGCCCAATCTCGAGTTTCCAGAACAGAGATCGGCAAAACGTAGTCGCTGAAATCGAACAGATCGTGGATTTCTCGATGGGCATCGCAGGAACTGACTAGAGCAGGCATACCCAGACAAGCAGCGTCAAGCACAGGAATGCCGAATCCTTCAACAAGAGAAGGGCTTAGCAATGCCAAAGCATTGAGATAGAGGTCCAGTTTCGTGGCCTCGTCTACATAACCGCTGAGCAAAATGGCTGGTTCATGAGTTACAACTTCCCGTACGGCCTTGCTGTAGGCATCTTTTTTTAGCTTCCCGGTTACGCACAGGCGAATGCCTTCCCGTCCAAGCCCTGATTGGGCAAAAGCTTTCACCAGGAACAGCAGGTTTTTTCGTGCTTCCACTGAGGAATTGAACAACAGGTAGCGGAAAGGTTGCAGAGCAGGTGGCTTACTGTTCCGTTGCCTGCGCTGGTCGTGCAGCAGATAACAAGACGGGGTGAGGTCATTGGCCTGATCGCCAGCGTTGCGCTGCAAGGAAGGCAGATACAGCGAGGGAGGTTGCACCACGGTGTCTTCACCGCCAAGCGGCCCTTCAACCTCATCCACATTGATGTGGTTGTGAAACTTGCGGCATGTGGAACTGGAAACGTGAATCCGCTGCGCCGGCAGACATGCCTGGAGGCGATGGGTGAATTGACGCGTGTTCTCGTTATGAGGCTCGTACTCCAGTGCAATCAGATCGTGCACGGTTTGCACAAACATCGATGTGTTGCGGGGTTGCAGATTGAGAGGACAGCATGTGATGAAGACGTCAAATCCTTCCAAATCAATGGTCACAGGCTTTCGATGTTTTCTATATGCTGCAAATTGGCTGGCTTCGTAAACATTGTCTAGGCTGACAATTCCCTCAACGTCTTGGAGGTAATCCAGCCGAGAGATGCGTAGATTTGGGTTATCATTTAGTTCACTGAGACGGAAACTTTTCAGTTCCTTGAGTCGAAACGATGTTTTGCCAAAAATCCACCTGATCAGCTTTTGAGTCTGCATCAAAGCCTGCGTCAAAGCCTGCATCAAAAGGTCGTTGACGTTAAATTTGGAAGTTTTTGGAAAAATTTCCGGCAGCTTCAGTGATCGGAATTTTTTGCCGTGCGCTAGCTCATTGAGCGTGCGGGCACTGTAAATGATGCGTTGCGTTTCCTTCGGGAGTGAGTGTAGATCGGATGTTACCGGGCGGAATTGCGTTAGTAGCCACACTTCCGCTCCCATGCGATGTAGATGACGGATAAGTGCTTTGGAGTAAACAGCAATCCCACGATGTTCGCGTTGCTCGAGGTCGAGAGCTGTTACCAGGATTCGCTTGCCTTGAAGAGGTTGAGGTTGTTTCGTTATTGCAGTCATCTTCAAAGTTCCCTCTGGCGTTGCAGACAATCCTTTAGTCGTAGTGACTCTAGTTGTAGAAGTTTTGCCTGCCTTTCCCATCGTTTTCGATCTTTTGCAATGCTGTTTTTAAAATTTCCAAGAAAAGAGTGCTCTCTGGCCGCCATGGTGAGATCAACTCTTAATTGCTCTGGAGAGGCTTGCTCCAGGAACAGTCGGCGTCGTGTTCGCATTTTCACCAGATCTTCCGAGGTATTTCCCGTTTCATCGTTTTCTGCGCGAGTTGCACTCTCGATGTGCACGCCACTCATGCCCGGGCAGAGCATCACCCTGCCTTTCAGTTTTTCCCGAAGATCGAGATTCAGCTGCACATCTTCTCCGCAGCGGTTGTAGCTCTCGTCAAACGGTTGTTGGGTGAATGTGGTTTTGCGAATCAGCATCACGGCGGCTGTGACGCCTGGAACTTCGTAGGCCTGCAGTCCTGAAATCACATCGTTTGCGCTGATCAGACCTTCAGCAATGTGATATGGAGTGTGGTGCAGATCAAAGCTCATGCCTCCGTGCTGAAGACTGCCATCGGGAGTGCGCAGCAAAGCTCCAACGCACAGCGTGGTGGAATCATGCAATAGGCATGACATGCCCGCATCCAGACTGCCGCTGTCCAGAATTACATCGTCATTGATGAAGGCCAGCACATCGCCATTGGCATGATGGGCTAACTGGTTCATGTTGCTGGCGAAGTGATAACGATCGCGTTGAGCGATTAAGAATTCTTGCCTTGAGAGATTGACGATCTTCTTTTCAGATTCTTTGCTTCCATTCCATGAACAGAGAATTTCCACTTCGCCGCTAGGAAGGTTGGTTGCCGATCCAAGCGACTCGAGCATCGCCGAGAGGCGTTCGGCAGTCCTGGAAACAACAAGAATGGAGAGACGCACATTCACGGTTGGAAGTTTGTCACTTTATCAAGGTCTGAGGAAGCGGGACCGGAGCAGATGCTCAAGGTCTTCCACCAGGTCTTGGTCAGCGGCTGTCAAATGAGCATTGAGGTCAGCCAGGGGGACGGTTTGGGGTAGAGAGTCGGGTGGTTTGAGCAGCAGTTGCTTCTTGATCACCGGGCAGCCAGCTTTCAGCAAAGCTTTCCAGCACATCAAGGTGGTGTTGATTTGTTCCGGCTGTCTAAGGTTGAGTTGTTTGAGTGTCTTTTGAACAGCACTCTCCTTCAGCAGAATTGATATCAGCGAGTATTTCGCTTCAAGCGGAATACGGTGGCTTAGAAGCCACTGAGACAACCCCACTTCTCCGCGCTGAATCAGATCGTCTTTATCTCCACTGAGATCAAAGCGATTCCAGAAATCTGTCCAGTTTGGATCGCTTAGAAGAGCTGAATTGAGGGCAAGAAAATAAGTTTGAATGTGATACGCGTTGGTCTCCACAGAATCGGTCAGGCCAATCAGTTTTGCTCCGCAGGTCATCAGCTGTTGATGCATGGCGTCAGCTTCTAAGCAAAAGGGCTGGGCTCCGCCCAGGGCCAATGTGCTGTCGTTGCAGAGCACCAGTGTTTGGATGCGATCACGCAAGCTGCGGTGATCGTCCAGCAAACAGCAGAAGTCTCGGTAGGCACCCAGGCACAGGCCAAGATTCTTGCGACCGCTGATCAGGCATCCGCTCTGCTTCAACGCCGACTCGACTCCTGGTTGCAGTTTTGTGCTGGAGACCACCACCACCCATTCCTGTTGCACCAGTTCTGCGAGCACGTTCCTCCAGGTCTGAGGCACAAAGCCCATCGCATCAAAGTGATGCCAGAAGAACAGCTTCATGCTTTGGTGAGTTTGAGACGCCGCCTGCAGATTTGTGATCAGCTCAGGAGCGTCATCCATCCGGTCCTCATAGTTCCAGCGTTGTGGCGTCAGGGCCTGCTGCCAGGCATCGGTTTGCTTGAGCGAACGCAGCAGCACTTCCAAGTCGCTGGTCAACACCTGATCTGGAGTTGCGAGTGTTCCCCAGAGCTTCAGCTTCGGCTGCCGGAATCTTCTGGTGGCTTGCCGCCCCACAGTTGCTCGCAGACTGGCCACAAGGCGTGGTCTTGCCTTATTCAGGCTTGCCAATGAACCAAACACCACCACCGGCTGATGGCTGCATTCAAGGTCAGAGGCGGCCAGTCGCTGAGCCAGCGTTCGCAGCTGTAGGGCCTGCTTGAGCCGAGCCATGGCGGTGTTGGTACGGTTGGCCGAAGTATTACCTGTAGTCGGCCTCAGTAGGCTGTGCCGCAGACGATTTGGCTCCTTCCATGCTCAAGCTCTTGCTGGGAGATCCCAATGCCCGCAAGCTGAAGCGCTATCAGCCGATCGTGTCGGATATCAATCTGCTCGAGGAGGAGATTGCTCCCCTCAGCGATGACGAGCTGCGAGCCAAAACAACTGCGTTTCAGGAACGTTTGGCCAATGCTGGAACTCTTGAGAACCAGCGCCCGATTCTTGATGAAATTCTGCCTGAGGCCTTTGCTGTCGTGCGCGAAGCAGCCAAACGGGTGCTGGGTATGCGTCATTTCGATGTGCAGTTGATTGGCGGGATGGTCCTGCACGAAGGCCAGATCGGTGAGATGAAAACCGGTGAGGGAAAAACACTCGTGGCCACGCTGCCCAGCTACCTGAATGCGCTAACTGGCCGCGGCGTTCACGTGGTGACCGTGAATGATTATCTGGCCCGTCGCGATGCTGAGTGGATGGGCCAGGTGCATCGCTTCCTTGGCCTTTCGGTTGGATTGATTCAGCAGGACATGGCGCCTGCTGAACGCCGCATCAACTATGGATGCGACATCACATATGCCACCAATTCGGAGCTTGGCTTTGATTATCTGCGCGACAACATGGCGGCAGATATCAATGAAGTGGTTCAACGTCAGTTTCAGTACTGCGTGATCGACGAGGTGGATTCGATACTGATCGATGAGGCCCGCACACCTCTGATCATTTCCGGTCAGGTCGAACGCCCTCAGGAGAAATACCAGAAGGCGGCTGAGGTGGCATCAGCTCTTGTGCGTGCTGCGGAGATGGGTAAGGACGGCATCGATCCTGAGGGTGATTACGAGGTGGACGAGAAACAGCGCAGCTGCGCGCTCACCGATGAAGGCTTTGCCAAGGCCGAGCAGATGATCGGGGTGAGTGATCTTTATGACCCTCAGGATCCTTGGGCGCACTACATCACCAATGCGCTCAAGGCCAAGGACCTGTTTACCCGTGATGTGAATTACATCGTTCGCAATGGCGAAGCCGTGATCGTTGATGAGTTCACAGGTCGGGTGATGCCTGGCCGCCGCTGGAGCGATGGGCAGCACCAGGCGATCGAAGCCAAGGAGGAACTGGCGATCCAGCCGGAAACGCAGACATTGGCGTCGATCACTTACCAGAACTTCTTTTTGCTGTACCCACGGCTGGCGGGCATGACCGGCACGGCCAAGACCGAGGAAACCGAGTTCGAGAAGACCTACAAGCTCGAAACCACAATCGTGCCCACCAATCGGGTGCGTGCCCGTCAGGACTGGGTTGACCAGGTTTATAAAACCGAGGAGGCCAAGTGGCGTGCGGTGGCTCAGGAGACCGCTGAGGTGCATCAGCAGGGCAGACCGGTGTTGGTGGGTACCACCAGCGTTGAAAAGAGCGAGCTGCTCAGTTCTCTGCTGGCGGAGCAAAATATTCCCCACAATTTGCTCAACGCCAAGCCTGAAAACGTGGAGCGTGAGGCCGAGATTGTTGCTCAGGCCGGCCGTTCCGGTGCAGTCACTATCGCCACCAACATGGCTGGTCGGGGCACCGACATCATTCTTGGCGGCAACAGCGACTACATGGCTCGCCTGAAGTTGCGGGAGGTGTTGTTACCAAGGCTGGTGCGGCCGGAGGAGGGCCACCGGCCTCCCGTGCCATTGCAGCGCAACACTGATGCCGCTGATGGCTTTGGGGCCAAGGCAGCTCCGGCTTCCGGTCCCCATGGCAGTGCTCCCAGTGAGGCAAAGGCGATTGGCAGTCTTTACCCCTGTCAGCTCACTGATGCCACCGACCAGGCACTAGTTGAGCTGGCCAGGGATTTGGTCAAGGCCTGGGGTGACCGTGTTCTCAGCGTGATCGAGCTGGAGGACCGCATCGCAACAGCAGCGGAGAAGGCTCCTACCGACGATGCCCAGATAGCGGCGCTGCGGGTTGCCATCGCCATGGTGAAGGCTGAATACGACGAGGTGGTGGAGAAGGAAGAGGGCCGGGTCAGGGAATCGGGTGGTCTGCACGTGATCGGCACTGAGCGCCATGAATCACGCCGAGTGGACAACCAGTTGCGTGGTCGTGCAGGTCGTCAGGGCGACCCTGGATCGACCCGCTTTTTTCTGTCTCTGGGCGACAACCTGCTGCGTATCTTCGGCGGCGAGCGGGTGGCCGGTCTGATGAATGCGTTTCGGGTTGAGGAAGACATGCCGATTGAATCCGGCATGCTCACCCGTTCCCTGGAGGGAGCCCAGAAAAAAGTTGAGACCTATTACTACGACATCCGCAAGCAGGTGTTTGAGTACGACGAGGTGATGAACAACCAGCGCAAGGCGGTTTATTCGGAAAGGCGCCGCGTGCTCGATGGCCGTGAGCTCAAGAAGCAGGTAGTTGGCTATGGCGAGCGCACCATGAATGAGATCGTCGAGGCCTACGTGAATCCGGATCTGCCGCCCGAGGAATGGGATGTCTCTCAGCTGGTCA